>ERZ1034980.10-NODE-10-length-300136-cov-90.101829_pt1 | contig 300136 bp, 258 predicted proteins | sample MGYA00520622_ERZ1034980 | MGnify/ENA primary metagenome ERZ1034980 (study PRJEB33766, sample SAMN09781791) | gut metagenome | biome: gut microbiome | host: Homo sapiens | place: Madagascar | study: EMG produced TPA metagenomics assembly of the PRJNA485056 data... | reverse complement strand
ATTCCTGTCTATTCCCCGTGCAAAAAATCCATCCCCGAGGAAAAAGTGAAGACCCTCTTTTCTTATACTCTTGCAACTTCCCAAATGATTGGGTACAATAACTTGTTACAATATGAATAAGGAGGAAAGATATGAAGAACCATACATTGCCCACCGGGTATTTGCTGAAGCGGTTCATGCCGTATTTCAGCTCTTATAAAAAGATTTTTATTTTTGACCTGATCTGTGCCGCCTTCACCAGCGTCTGCGATCTGGTGCTGCCGGTCATCATCCGGTTTATCACCAACACGGTGTCGTACCATCCGGCCGACCTCACCATCAACATGGTGGTGCGCCTGTCCGCACTGTACCTGGTGCTCCGCGGGGTGGACGTGCTGTCCAACTACTATATGCAGAATACGGGCCACGTCATGGGCGCGTTGATTGAGACGGACATGCGGCGAGACCTGTTCCGCCACTTCCAGGAACTGTCCTACTCCTACTACAGCGAGAACAAAATCGGCCAGCTGGTTTCCCGAATCACCACGGATCTGTTCGACATTGCGGAATTCGCCCACCACTGTCCGGAAGAGTATTTCATCGCGGCGGTTAAAATCATCATTTCGTTCGTCATACTGATCCGGGTGAATGTGCCGCTGACATTGGTGCTTTTCGCCATGATTCCGCTGATGATCTATTTCGCCATGAAGTATCGGACCAAGATGCGTTCCGCCTTTAAGCTGCAGCGGAGCCAGCTGGGTGAAGTAAACGCCCATGTGGAGGACAGCCTGCTGGGAATCCGGGTGGCCAAATCCTTTGCCAACGAGGATATTGAAAAAGAAAAGTTCAGTGAGGGAAATGCCAAGTTCCTGGATGCCAAACGCATCGGTTACAAGAACATGGCGGGATTCCGAAGCGTGACCCGGCTGTTCGACGGGTTGATGTACGTGATGATCGTGCTTCTGGGTTCCATTTCTCTGATCAAAGGCGCTATCACCGCCGGTGATTTCATCGCATATCTTCTTTATGTAAACATGCTGCTGGAAGCCATCCGCCGAATTGTGGAATTCACGGAGCAGTTCCAGCGGGGTATTACCGGAATTGAACGGTTTGTGGAAGTGATGGACGAACCGGTAGAAGTGGATGATGCGCCGGATGCGGTAACACTGGGACCGCTGAAGGGTGAGGTGGATTTCAAGGATGTGTCCTTCCGCTACAACGACAGCGAGGAAATCCTGAATCGCATCAACCTGCACATTCGTGCAGGGGAGAATATCGCATTGGTAGGACCTTCGGGTGCGGGAAAAACCACCTTCTGCAACCTGATTCCCCGTTTCTACGATGTGACATCCGGAAGCATTTCCGTAGATGGGGTGGACATCCGAAAGGCGAAGATTCAGTCCCTCCGTTCCCAGATTGGAATGGTGCAGCAGGACGTATACCTGTTCTCCGACACCATTGCGGGAAATATCGAGTACGGCCGTCCCGGTGCCACTCGGGAGGAAATTATTGCGGCGGCAAAATTAGCCGGTGCCGATGATTTTATCCGGGAAATGCCGGACGGGTACGACACCTATGTGGGAGAGCGGGGAACGAAGCTTTCCGGCGGCCAGAAGCAGCGAATCAGTATCGCTCGAGTATTCCTGAAGAACCCGCCGATTCTGATTCTGGATGAGGCCACTTCGGCATTGGACAACGAGAGCGAGCGTCTGGTGCAGTCTTCTCTGGCAGAACTGGCCAAGGGAAGAACCACGCTGACCATCGCCCATCGTCTGACCACTATCAAGAATGCGGATCGAATCATCGTTCTGACAGAGAACGGCATTCAGGAAGAGGGTAGCCACGATGAGCTGATGGCAAAGGACGGATTGTACGCCCACATGTATCACATGTATGAACTGTAGGATCTGAGGGATTCTTCAAATCGCCTTTAGGAGGGAAGAATCTTTCCGTAAGGATCCATAAGGACGGTGCGAACGTCTCCGGGGCCGAATATTTTCTGTGCACGGAAGGTGCCGTCTCCCAAATATTGAATACGGATATAATCCGCATCCGTCAGCTCGGTGCGGAGTTCCACGCTGTAGATGCCCAATGCTTCGCATTGGGCATCTTTGTTGTATTCGATGTAGTAGAGGTACTCCCGGTTACGGCTGTAAATATCCACGCCCTGATTGTGAGGACCGAACAGGGCTTCGTTCTGCTCGTTCAGCACCCACCATTTGTGGCGATAATCCATCACCAGGACGAAACCGTTGGCCATGTAATAGAGGTCCGGGTAGATGCAGGGAATGATTTCCTTTCCCGTTTCGTCGCACAACCCGAAAAGGTCATAATCCGTTCCCCCGGGGATGATCTTTCGAATGCTGGTTCGGTAGATTTCCTTCTCCGTTGAAAACAGTTCGATGTCGTTATAGATGGGCGGAATGAGGGTGCCGCCGTCCTCGTCCAACAGGGAAACGAACTGCTCCTCGGTTTCCTCATTTCGAATTACTTTGCGGAAGTGCCGGGTGGTGGGAACCCGCTCCGTAGAAATTCGGCGGAAGGGGGATTCATCCGGAACGGCGGTGGACTGAATTCCATAGCCTCCCTCTTCCGATGAAATGATGTATTGCCGGAGCAGCCGGTTTTCCGGATGGAAGAAGGCATCGGAAAAAGACAGGCAGAGCATGGGCTCTTCTCCCATTAGAACGTAGAAGTCATGAAGTTCCATTCCGGCACAGTCCGTCAGCCCATCGAAAGACGAAAGCCCCGAGGGTTCGCCGGACGCAGCGGCCGGACCGATTCTGATTTTACAGTGGTCGGAATCCTTGTACCAGATGAGAAGGGATTTGGCCCCGAATTCCAGCGCGTGGATCCCCAGAGAAGCATCGGTTCGCCAAGCGGTGAGGCGGCATCCCTCCAATGCGCGAAAGGCTTCTTCCGCACCGTGACGGATGTGGGAGTAGCCGGAATATTCTTTTGCAAAAAGCTGATTGTAGTCGTAATTCATGGTATTTCTCCTTACCCGGATTGTACCATATTTAACGAAAAAATTAAATTCTATCAAATTAGTAGGAATTTCTTGATTTCCTAGTGAACCGGTGGTATTTTAAATAGGTGAGTTTGAAAGGAGGATAGGCAGATGATGGTTTCGACAAAGGGCCGATACGCACTGGTGGTGCTGACGGACCTGGCAAAACATCAGGAGGATGGTTTCGTTTCTCTGTCCGAGGTGGCGGAGCGGCAGAAATTGTCCCTGAAATATCTGGAAATCGTGGTGGCCATGATGAACAAGGGCGGTCTGCTGAAGAGCTGCCGGGGAAAGAACGGCGGCTATCGGCTGAAAAAAGAACCTTCGGAGTACAGCATCAACGAGATCCTTCAGTTGACCGAGGGGAACCTGGCGCCGGTGGACTGCGTGAAGAACAGCGAGGTGGATTGTGCCAATTCGGATGGATGCATTACGCTTCCGCTGTGGATTGGGCTGGACCGGCTGATTTCCAATTACCTGGAGAACATCACCTTGCAGGATCTGCTGGACGGAAACCGAGAGAAGATTCTGGATATTAAAAAATAGGTGAGGATTCGTTAATTCCTATTGACTTAATAGGGATTATATGGTACTTTTAATTCGACATACAAAGAATACACATACTATATTTTATAGAGGGAGGGTTCTATGAGAGTATATGCAGATAACGCAGCGACTACTTATATCAGTGAGACGGCGTTGAACACGTTGGTGGATTGCTTGAAGAATTACAACAGCAACCCGAACAGCCTCCATACAGAGGGTCAGATTACCGCAGAGAAGCTGGCGGAGTCCAGAGAGAAGGTGGCAAAGGCCATCAATGCGGCAAATCCGAATGAAATTTATTTCACTTCCGGCGGAAGCGAAGCGGATAATCAGGCGCTCCTGTCTGCAGCCAGAGTGCTGAAGGACAAGGGTAAGAAGCATCTGGTGTCCTTGAATATCGAGCACCATGCGATTCTCCATACTTTGAAGAAACTGGAGAAAGAAGGCTTTGAAGTCACACTGCTGGCTCCGGAGAGCAACGGCATTGTAGACGTGAATAAGGTGCGGGATGCCATTCGCGAAGATACCGCGCTGGTATCCATCATGTTCGCCAATAATGAGATGGGTGCCATTCAGCCGATTCCGGAAATCGGTGCCATCTGCAAGGAAAAGGGCGTTCTGTTCCACACCGATGCGGTTCAGGCAGCGGCTCACCTGCCGATTGATGTACAGGCAATGAACATCGATATGCTGTCCATGTCGGCACACAAGTTCCACGGACCGAAGGGCGTGGGCGTTCTGTATGCCCGCAACGGAATCCGTCTGGTAAACGTGATTGAAGGCGGTGCTCAGGAGAGAGGAAAGAGAGCCGGCACATGCAACGTTCCGGGTAATGCCGCTCTGGCAGCAGCTCTGGAAGAGGGCGTTGCCAATATGGAAGCGAACGCAAAGAAGACCGCAGCGCTTCGGGATCGTCTGATTCAGGGCTTGAGCGATATTCCGCATTCCCAGCTGAACGGAGATCCGGTGAAGAGATTGCCGGGTAATGTAAACTATTCCTTCGAAGGCGTAGAGGGTGAATCCCTGCTTTTGGCTCTGGACGAGGAAGGCATTCGCTGCTCCTCCGGATCCGCATGTACCAGCGAGTCTTTGGATCCGAGCCACGTGCTGATGGGAATGGGCGTTCCGGTAGAGGCGGCTCACGGTTCCCTGCGTTTCAGCCTGAACGAAGAGAATACAGAAGAAGAAGTAGACTACATCATCGAGAAGGTGCACGAGATTGTGGCACTTTACAGAAAGATGTCCCCATTCTGGGAAGAGTTAGAGAAGGGAGAAAGAGAACATGTTATATAGCGAAAAGGTAATGGATCATTTCAAGAATCCGAGAAACGTTGGTGAAATCGAAGATGCAGACGGTGTGGGTGAAGTTGGAAACCCGGTCTGTGGCGACATCATGAAGATGTACCTCAAGATTGAGAACGACGTTATCGTGGATTGCAAGTTCAAGACCTTCGGCTGCGGTTCTGCCATCGCCACCAGTTCCATGGCTACCGAGCTGATTAAGGGCAAAACCGTTCAGGAAGCGTTGGAGCTGTCCAACAAGGCCGTAGTGGAAGCGTTGGATGGACTTCCTGCAAGAAAGATTCACTGCTCCGTACTGGCAGAAGAAGCAATCAAATCCGCACTGGTAGATTACTACACCAGAAAGGGTCTGGAACTTCCGGAGGAAATCAAGGATTTCAAGCCGCACGAAGAGTAATTAATGATTGATGAAAGCCTGTAGCCGGATTGATATCGGCTGCGGGTTTTTGTTTTTTAGATAGGATTCACATTGCCGCCGGCGGACTGTGTTACAATATTCAGAAATGTGTGGCCATGTTTGGGAACTTAGAGAAAACGAGGTAAATTGATATGTCACAGAAACGCGTAATGAAATTGGCAACGAGAGGAAAGAGATTTGCTGCCGGACTGATTGATTCGGTGCCGGTGGCTTTCATCACCATTATGTTCTTTGGACAGGTTGTCAGCGGCATAATGAGCCTGATTCAGGATGCCATGAACAGCCTCTCCGAATACGGATCCTACTACAACAATCAGCCGTATGTGACAGGGGGAGTCTCGTACCCGTCCGTAGTCATGATTTTGATGCTGGTTTTCTTGGGTGCAGAGCTGTATTTCTTCTCTCGTTCCCAGACTATCGGTAAAGCCATTCTGGGTCTGAGAGTAGTGGATGCCCGAACCGGTCGTCCTGTTGGATTTGCGAAAATGCTTTTGCGGGAGATTATCGTAAAGAAGGCATCGTCGTCGGTCCTGTGGCTGGGATACATCTGGATTCTGATTGATAAATACAACCGCGGCTGGCACGACAAGATTCTGGATACGTATGTAATTGATGAGAAGCCGGCGGTTCCGCAGAAGACGTTTGTGGACTTTGCGGAAAATGAGCCGAGCGGCGGAGACGCACCGGAAGCGGCACAGGAAACGGTTCACGCTCCGGAGGAAACTGTGACGCAAACGCCGACGGAAGCCGATGATTCGAGAATGGAAATCCTGCAGAATTTACAAAACGCAGTGAAGCCTGCAACACCGGAGACGGAGCATGTTGCAACGCCGGAAGCGCCGGACGAATCGGTGGAAATTCCGGAAACGCCGGAACCTGAAAAAAACCTGACAGAACCTGATTTTTCTTCTACACAAGAAGAAAAAAAAGTGCTATAATCTACTAGGTTTATATTAAGGAGGTAACATGAAGACAGTACTCAGAGGCGGAAAACTGTATAAAGACGGAGCACTGACGGATAACGGTTCTTTTGAAATTAGCGATGTTACCAATATGAATGAATGTGACGAAAAGAGAGTTATCGAACTCGATAACTCTTTTATTTTGCCATCTTTCTGTGATGTGCATGTCCATTTCAGAGAACCGGGATTCGGATACAAGGAGACCATCCGGCAGGGAAGCCTGGCCGGAGCCAGAGGCGGATACACGGTGGTGGGCACCATGCCGAACCTGAAGCCGGTACCTTGCGATATGGACTCTCTCCGGGTGCAGCAGGAAATCATCGATCGGGATGCGGTGATTCAAGTAATCCCATACGGTACCATTACCAAGGATCAGTCCGGTACCGGAACTCTTTCGGATATGGAAGGTATGGCGAATCACGTGCTGGCCTTTTCCGATGACGGCAAGGGCGTGCAGGATGATGGCTTGATGCGGGAGGCCATGAACGTGGCAAAGAGCCTGAACAAGCTGATTGTGGCACATTGCGAAGATGAATCCCTTCTTCGGGAAGGTAAAGTGCGGGAAAGCGAATGGCGGCAGATTGAGCGAGATCTGAAGCTGGCGGATGAAACCGGCTGCGGATACCACGTATGCCATATTTCCTGCAAGGAAAGCGTGGAAGTGATTCGGGATGCGAAGAAAAGCGGCGTGAACGTCACTTGCGAAACCGCTCCCCACTACCTGGTGTTGGATACCGAAGATGTACGAAAGGGCATTGCGGAGAATCCGGAGGCCGGCGGCCGTTTCAAGATGAACCCGCCGATCAAGGATCCGGAAGACCGGAAAGCCATGATTGAAGGTGCGCTGGACGGCACGGTGGACATGATTGCGACGGATCACGCACCCCACAGCGCGGAAGAGAAGTCCAAGGGTTTTGAAAAGAGCCTGAACGGAATCACCGGACTGGAATGCGCGTTCCCGGTTCTGTACACCGGACTGGTGCGTCCGGGCGTGATGACTTTGGAGCGTCTGGTGGAAATGATGGCAATCGCACCGCGGAAACGCTTCGGACTTCCGATGGGCGACGATTACGTAGTGATGGATCTGGAGAACCCGTACGTTCTGGACAGCAGCCGGTTCTTGTCCATGGGCAAGTGCACACCGTTTGACGGCTGGACGGTATACGGGAAGACACAGATGACCTTCCGGAACGGAAAGATTGTCTACGAGGTATAGAATATGAAGAGAGATAAAAGCACGATTTTGGAGAATCAGATGCTGGCGGACGGCATCTATAAAATGACGCTGGAGACGCCGGAGTGCGCGTTCACGGCTCCGGGGCAGTTTGCCATGCTGGAGGTTCCGGAGAAATTCCTGCGGAGACCGATTTCGGTCAGCTCCTATGACAGCGATCGCTACGTTCTGATTTATAAGGTGGTTGGAGACGGAACGAAGAAGCTGAGCCGGATGGAACCGGGAGAGAAGATATCCTCTCTCACCGGTCTGGGCAACGGATACGATGTGGAAGCCATTCCGGACGGATGCATCCTGATTGGCGGCGGCATCGGAATTCCGCCGATGCTGGGACTGGCCAAAAGCCTGGTCATCGCCGGAAAAAAATGCCGGGTGATTCTTGGTTTTAATACGACCGGCGAGATCTTCCTGGTGGATGAATTTAAGAATTTTACGGACGACATTACGGTGATGACGGCGGATGGTTCTTACGGACAGAAGGGCTTCGTCACCGATGCCTTCGACACTTTGGATTACGCCTGTGCCTGCGGACCGCTGAAGATGCTTCAGGCGCTGGACGGAAAGGTTCGGAAGGGACAGTTCAGCTTGGAAGCGCGCATGGGCTGCGGCTTCGGTGCTTGCATGGGCTGTTCCATTCAGACAAAAGTAGGATCCCAGCGGGTGTGCAAGGAAGGCCCGGTATTTGATAAGGAGGTGCTGCTATGGGAAACCCTGTAGATATGAGCATAGAACTCGCCGGTGTTCGGCTGCAGAATCCGGTGATGCCGGCCAGCGGAACCTTTGGCTACGGTCAGGAATACAAGGATGTCTTTGACCTGAATAAGCTGGGTGCACTGGTAACCAAAAGTATTACAAAGGAACCGCGCTACGGAAACGAGCTGCCGCGAATTGCGGAATGCACCAGCGGAATGCTGAATTCCATCGGCCTTCAGAATCCGGGATTGGAGCATTTCCGGAAAGTGGATCTGCCGGAGCTTCGAAAGATCTACCGGGGACCGATTGTTGCGAATATCAGCGGTTTCAGCGTGGATGAGTACCGGGAGGTTGCCGCGCAGGTGGACCGGGAAGAGCAGGTGGAGATTCTGGAGATCAATATCAGCTGCCCGAATGTGGATCACGGCGGTTCCGCCTTCGGTTCGAATCCGAAGCTGTCGGAAGAGATTACCCGGGCGGTTCGGGATGTGACAAAAAAACCTATTTTTATGAAGCTGACTCCGAATGTGCTGGACATCACCGAGATCGCGAAGGCGTGCGAGAGCGGCGGTGCCGACGGCATCAGCTTGATTAATAACTTCAAGGCTATGCGGATTGACTTGAAGACCCGGAAGACCATTACGTCCAAGACGTATGCCGGCCTGTCCGGTCCGGCGATTCGCCCGATTGCGATGCGCATGGTGAACGAAGTGTACCACGCATGCAAATTGCCGATTATCGGAATCGGCGGGATTTCCTGTGCCGACGATGTGCTGGAGATGATTATGGCGGGCGCGACGGGCATCGAAATCGGTTCCGCCAATCTGGTGGATCCGTGGACGTGCCAGAAGACCATCGATGCGCTGCCGAAGAGAATGAAGGAACTGGGAATCCGTAACCTGGAAGAAATCAGAGGAGTAGTATAGAGATGACACCAACAATTATGATTGCGTTAGATTTTCCAACAGGACAGAAAGCGCTGGAATTCTTGGATCGGTTCCAAGAGCCGGTATTTGTAAAGGTGGGCATGGAGCTGTATTACAGCGAGGGTCCGTCCATCATCGAAGAAATCAAGAAGCGGGGCCATCGGATTTTCCTGGACCTGAAGCTTCACGATATTCCGAACACTGTGAAAAGCGCCATGAAAGTATTGGCGAGACTGGGTGTGGATATGACCAACGTTCACGCCGTCGGCGGCATCAAGATGATGCAGGCCGCGAAAGAAGGTCTGATGGAAGGCGTTCAGGAGCGGGGCGGCTCGGAGATTCCGATGCTGATTGCCGTAACTCAGCTCACCTCCACCGATGAGGAGATGATGCATCAGGAACTTCTGGTGAACGGTGAGATGGAAGACGTGGTTGTTCACTATGCAGAAAATGCTCGGAAAGCCGGTCTGGACGGAGTGGTTTGCTCCGCCTGGGAATCCCCGATGATTCATGAGCGGGTGGCTTCCGATTTCCGGACGATTACACCGGGAATTCGTCTGGCAGGAGATGCAAAGGGAGACCAGAGCCGTGTGGCAACGCCGGCAAAGGCTAAAGCTTTGGGATCGGACTATTTGGTTATTGGAAGAAGTATTACAAAGGCAGCCGACCCGGTCGCTGCATATGCGAGATGTAAGGAGGACATGGGAAATGAGTAAGGAAATTGCAAAAGGTCTGTTGAAGATTCAGGCTGTTTTTTTGAGACCGAACGAACCCTTCACTTGGGCCAGCGGAATCAAGAGCCCGATCTACTGTGACAACCGTCTGATTCTGACGGATCCGGAAGTTCGGAACACCGTAGAGAATGAGATGGCCAGAGTGGTAAAAGAAAAATATCCGGAATGCGAGAAGCTGATGGGAACCAGCACCGCCGGAATTGCACACGCTGCAATCGCCGCACATATTCTGGATATGCCGATGGGTTATGTTCGCGGCAGCGCAAAAACCCATGGCCGGAACAATAGAATTGAAGGAAAGCTGGAAAAGGGAGATAAGGTGGTCGTTATCGAAGACCTGATTTCCACCGGCGGTTCCTCCATCGAGGTCGTAGAAGCTCTGAGAGAAGCCGGAGCAGATGTCCTTGGCGTAATCAGTATTTTTACCTACAACACCAAAAAGGCAGACGAGAAGTTTGCGGAAGCGAATGTGGAGAAATACAGCCTGTGCAGCGTGGAGACCATGATTGACACAGCGGTAGAAGAAGGTTACATTCAGGCAGATGAAGGAGAGGGAATCATTTCATGGCTAAGAGAGATCTAATCAACATTACGGACCTGACCCAGGAAGAAGTTGGCGAGATTCTGGATCTGGCAGACGACATGGTTGCGCATCCGGAGAAGTATTACGAGGAATGCGCCCATAAGAAAATCGCTACGTTATTCTATGAACCGAGTACCCGGACGAGACTGAGTTTCGAATCGGCGATGTTGGAACTGGGCGGTAATGTGATTGGTTTCGCCTCGGCAAACAGCAGCTCGGCGTCCAAGGGCGAAAGTGTCAGCGATACCGCAAAGGTTATCGAATGCTACGCGGACATCATTGCGATGAGACACCCGAAGGAAGGTGCGGCGCTGGTGGCATCCAATGCCTGCAGCATTCCGGTCATCAACGCGGGTGACGGCGGACACTTCCATCCGACTCAGACGCTGACGGACCTGTTCACCATTCGGAAGGAATTCGGCCGAATCGATAATATTCGAATCGGATTCTGCGGAGACCTGAAGTTTGGCCGGACGGTACACTCTCTGATTGAAGCCTTGCTTCGTTTCAAAGGGGTGGAAATCGTTCTCATCTCGCCGGATGAGCTGAAGCTTCCGAAATACAACAAGGAAAGTATGACGGAAGCCGGCGTAAAATGGACGGAGACCGCCAGCCTGGAGGATGCGATTCCGGACCTGGATGTTCTCTACATGACCCGTGTTCAGCAGGAGCGTTTCTTCAACGAAGAGGACTACATTCGTTTGAGAGATACCTACGTTCTGGACCGGGCTAAAATGAAATTGGCCAAGGAAAAGATGATTGTAATGCATCCGCTGCCTCGTATTAACGAGATTTCCGTGGATGTGGACCGGGATCCGAGAGCGGTGTACTTCAAACAGGTTCGGAACGGCAAAGACGTTCGGAAAGCTTTGATTGCAACGCTGCTTAGATGGAAGGAGGAAATGTGATGAATATTGACGGTGTAAGCACCGGAATTGTTTTGGATCATATCCAGGCAGGAAAATCCCTGCTGATCTATCAACTTCTGGAACTGGAGAATCTGGATTGTTCCGTTGCGGTGATTCAGAACGCACGGAGCGGAAAATACGGCAAGAAGGACATCATCAAAATCGATCAGCTCATTGATCTGGACTTCGATGTGCTGGGTTATGTGGACCCGAACATCACGGTGAATATCGTGAAGGACGGAAAGATGGTGGACAAGAAGCACATGGCGTTGCCGGAACGACTGACAAACGTCATTCAGTGCAAGAATCCGAGATGCATCACATCCATCGAACGAGGTGTGCCGCAGCGGTTCCGCCTGGCGGATCCGGAGCGGAGAGTGTATCGCTGTGAATACTGCGATACGGAGCACGCAGCGAAGAGATAAAAGCAGACCCGGAAATCCATTGCAGATGCGGTGGATTTCCGGGTTTTCGATTGGAGTTATTCTTCCGAGTCCTTTTCGTAAAGGGTTTCGTAGGTGGTTTCAATGCCGTTGGCAATGGCCTTGGCATTGCCGGACAGGTTGCTGTCAAAGCGTTGGTTATCGGATTCATTGGAGATGAATCCCACCTCAATGATACAGGACGGCATGGTGGAGTACCGATTCTCGGAATAATTGTCAGAAGCGTCCGGTAATGTGCCGGTGCCGATTTTTCGATAGGTAAAGCCTTCTTTCTCCAGATTGCGGAGTATGTTGTCCGCCAGAAGGGTGGCGGAGGAATTCCCTCCGGAGTGAATCCAGGCCTCCACACCTTGACCTTCTCCATCGGACTGATTCCGGTGGAGAGAAACCATCAGCTTAGCTTCTGCCTCGTTGGACATCTCTGCTCGCTCCGGGCGGTCCACGTTCACGTCATCCGTTCGGGACATCACCACTTTAAAGCGTTTTCGCCGGAGGTATTTCCGAACCTTTAGGGCCAGCTCCAGGGTGTCATCCTTTTCCTTGCGTCCCAAAGCCTCTGCGCCGGGATCCTCACCGCCGTGTCCCGCATCGATAAAGATGACGCCGCGGGTCTGGAACAAAGTGAAGATGCCGCCGCCGGTGCTGAAGGAAAAGCCCAGAATTCCGGCAAGGAAAACCAGGCAGATGGCTAAAGCGATCCGCTTCTTTCTTCTCCTTCGTTCTTTTTCTTTTTGCTTTCTCCGGAGAATAATCTGCCGGATTTCGTCGTCGGTAATCTGTACGGACATAAACGCTCCCTTGAAGTATTTTTTTTATGAAAAATCAGTACGTATATTGTAGCTTGATTCGGTGATGGTTTCAAGGATTCTCGGTAAAACCCGAGTTGCATATAATATCAAAAATGATATAATATATTCTGTATAATTGGTTAGAAAACTGTATAAGCAGGAGTAGATATATGTATGCATTAACGGCAAAATCCATGAAATACATGGACGAATACACGATGGACAAGGGCGTTCCAAGTTCCGTGCTGATGGAAAATGCATCCCGAGGTGTGGTGAACGAAATTACGGAGCGCTTTCCGGATACCAATACGCGGGTTCTGGTTATGTGCGGACCGGGAAACAACGGCGGGGACGGAGTGTGCGTTGCACGCTGGCTCCTTCATTTGGGCTATTCCGTTACACTCTATTTCGTGGGAGATCCCAACCGCACGTCTAAAGAATTCCGGCGCCAGATTCGGATTATTTCCTCCATGTTCCCGGATTTGAAAATCTACGGAACGGAAGATGCGGCGGAAAGCCTGAAGGCGCTGCGTTCGGAATACGACGTTCTGGTGGACGGTATATTCGGAACCGGACTCAATCGCCGTTTCGGAAATAATTTTGTGAAGTTCCTGGAGTATGTGAATTCCAAGAAGGGCTACAAAGTGGCCATCGACATTCCGTCGGGACTGAATGCCACCACCGGTCAGATTATGAACGCGGTATTCCGGGCCGACCTTACCGTAACCATGGGAAATTACAAAACCGGCCTGTTCTTCTGCGAGGGACGAAAGGTTTCGGGCGAGGTAAAAGTAGTGGACATCGGTCTGGCGAAACGAGGATATCGGGATATACCGGATCGTATTTTCGTGTGCGACCGGGAGTTCTTCCGAAAAACCAAGGATATGGCGCTGATTCCGAGAACGGAGGTTTCCCATAAGGGCACCTACGGAACCGTGGGAATCGTGGTGAGCCCGGGTAGCATGATGGGGGCGGCGATGCTTTCGGCAAAAGCTTCCTACCGAGCGGGCTGCGGGCTGGTAAAGATTTTCTGCCCGAACAAATTCACCGGTTTCTTCAATGTATCCATCCCGGAAGCGGTAGTGGTGCCGTACAAGACGGACGATGTAATCGGAGCGCTGGATGATTTTGTGGAAAGCGTAGACGTGGTCCTGACGGGACCGGGCATGAAGGAAGATGCAACCGGACGCCTGATTATCAAAGAAATCCTGGCACAGGAGACTCCGGTGGTGCTGGATGCAGGTGCACTGAACCTGATTTCCAAGAATCTGAAGCCGTTCCGTAAAAGAAAATGCCCGTGCATCATCACGCCGCACGTGGGTGAGATGGCGCGGCTCTGCGGAGAGGACATCCAGGTGATTGAAAAAAATCGAATCGGCTTTACAAAGAAGTTCTCGGAACTATATCGGGTGAACATGGTGGTGAAGTCCGACGTGTCGCTGGTTTCCCTGATTAAGGAAGATGGCACTCAGCGGCTGTACCTGAACGTCACCGGCAATTCCGGTCTGGCGACGGCGGGATCCGGGGATGTGCTCTCCGGGGTAATTGCATCCCTGATTGCTCAGGGTAATTCGGAGAACAACAGCTTGCTGTACGGCGTGATGATTCACGGCATGGCGGCGGATAAGTTTGCAGTGGACGAGGATTCCCGCCGGAAGATGATGGCCGGAGACATCGTGGAAAGTATTTTCTAAGGAGTTGTGAAATTTCTTTAAAAAATCACTTGCAGAAATAGATTGATGATGATACAATTACAATGTTATGGACGATTCTGTTCCATTTACATTCTGAGTACGGTAGGAGGTGAAATCGGAATATGGCACAGGTTATCGTTAGAGAAAACGAAAGCTTAGAGAGCGCTCTTAAGAGATTTAAGAGATCTTGCGCTCGCGATGGCGTTATGTCTGAGCTCAGAAAGAGAGAGCACTACGAGAAGCCAAGCGTAAAGCGTAAGAAGAAATCCGAAGCTGCTAGAAAGAAAGCCAGAAAGTATTAATCTGGTAAAGGAGGTATTCAATGGGTCTTAAGGAACAATTGCTTACCGATTATAAGGAAGCGATGAAGGCGCATGACAGCACCCGGAAGGAAACCGTTAATCTGATTCGTGCTGCAATTAAGCAACATGAAATTGATCAGCAGGTGACCCTGGAGGATGCCGACATCGTTCCAATTATTAAGAAACAGCTTAAGATGCGTACTGACGCGATTGCTGATTTCGAAAAGGCAGGAAGACAGGATTTACTCGATAGTTATAGAACAGAAATCGATATTCTGAAGCAGTATTTGCCGGAGGAGATGTCGGAGGACGCCGTTCGCGCCGCTGTGGAGCGAATTTGTGAAGAATCCGGATTGGATCGCTCGATGAAGAGCATGGGTCCGATGATGAAAGCCGCTATGGCAGAGCTGAAAGGCCAGGCAGACGGTGCTGTCGTCTCGAAGGTTGTTAAAGAATACTTAAGTGGTAAGTAGCTATCAGAAGGGGCTGCTGCACAATGGTGCGGCGGTCTCTTTTTTATCTTTTTGGATTTCTCCGGCCGCCGGGTGCCGATGCTGGCACTGGCATCGGTCTCCCTTCAAATCCTTGCTTTTTCGGCTGTCCACCATACGGGGGCGTCCGAATAGAATGACTTTTTTCAAGGTGCTCAATTTGTAAAAGTGTCCACTGCTGTGGGTACACTATAGTACGTACAACCTCTAATTTGTGACTCTTTCAAGAAATCTCAAGAAATCGGAAGAAATTGACGACGAAACGCTCTCCCCCGAGGTTCCGTCGTCAATTTCCCCGCGGCCGCTGGGTGGATTAGAGTTAAATGCCCGGAAGAGAGGGTGGGATGAGGTCTCGAAAGCAGGAAATTCGGGTTGGAAGAAGCGATTTTGAATCTCTGCCGAACTTGTATTGGAGCTATTTGAACAGAAAATAACTAGATTGACGACAGACGGTTCAGGAGCGGGGGTCTGTCGTCAATTTTTGGTAGGCCGAATGTAAATTAGAGCGGAAGATATGAGGAAAAGATTAGAATTGACGACGAAAGGAGGGAAATGTGGGGGTTCGTCGTCGATTCTTTCCTTTCGGAATTACAATCATGAGAAGAGATGCACGAAGGGCGAAGATGTCCTTTCGTGCATCTCTTTTCATCTGAGCGTGTCCCGGGTGTAACCTGGGGCACCGGTTAAGTGGCCGCGGACTTTGCTCCCCGCCGCCCGCAAAGGCTTACGGCTTCGTTTCGGGGAGCAAAATCTTCACAGAGGGCGGCGGCGAAAATCGCGTTATTGCCGGCTCGCCGGCCGCGGACTTTGCTCCCCGCCGCCCGCAAAGGCTTACGGCCTCGTTCGGGGGAGCAAAATCTTCACAGAGGGCGGCGGCGGAAATCGTCTTATTGCCGGCAACGGGGTCGCCGTCTTTGCTCCCCGCCGCCCGCAAAGGCTTACGGCTTCGTATCGGGGAGCAAAATCTTCACACAAGGCGGCGGCGGAAATTGCCTTATCACCGGCTCGCCGGCCGCGGACTTTGCTCCCCGCCGCCCGCAAAGGCTTACGGCTTCGTTTCGGGGAGCAAAATCTTCACAGAGGGCGGCGGCGAAAATCGCGTTATTGCCGGCTCGCCGGCCGCGGACTTTGCTCCCCGCCGCCCGCAAAGGCTTACGGCCTCGTTCGGGGGAGCAAAATCTTCACAGAGGGCGGCGGCGGAAATCGTCTTATTGCCGGCAACGGGGTCGCCGTCTTTGCTCCCCGCCGCCCGCAAAGGCTTACGGCTTCGTATCGGGGAGCAAAATCTTCACACAAGGCGGCGGCGGAAATTGCCTTATCACCGGCTCGCCGGCCGCCGACTTTGCTCCCCGCCGCCCGCAAAGGCTTACGGTTTCGTTCGGGGGAGCAAAATCTTCACAAAGGGCGGCGGCGGCAGTAAAAAATGAAAAAGGGTATTGACATGATATGAATATATGATAATATACTCATATGAACAAACGATAATATGTATGAAAGGAATGAAGACATGACGAAACGAAAATATCAGGAAGAGAAGGGAGCCCGAATCGGAGGCATCAATGAGGATGAGTTGATGGATTTGGCGGATCTGTTCAAGATGTTTGCGGATTCCACACGAATTAAGATTCTGGTCGACCTGTCTCAGGGAGAGAAGAGCGTGTCGGAAATCTGCGAGGATCTGGAAATGAATCAATCGGCGGTCTCCCATCAGCTGAAAATCCTTCGGAATGCCAAGCTTCTTTCCGTTCGCCGGGAGGGGAAGTCCATGATCTATTCTCTGGCGGACGACCACGTAAGTACGATTATCGCAATGGGCAAAGATCACATCGAAGAGTAACGAGGAGGTTATCATGAAGAAGAAATTCAAGTTGGATGAAGTGGATTGTGCAAACTGCGCGGCAAAGATGGAGGACGCCATCCGCAAAATTGACGGTGTTAAAGAGGTATCGGTCAATTTCATGACTCAGAAGATGACTCTGGAAGCGGAGGATGAATCCTTCGAGGCGATTTTGGATGAAGCCTGCAAGGTGATTGCCAAAGTCGAGCCGGACTGTGAGGTTATTCGGTAGTTTGTTTTTATAGGAAATAATTCTGAGGACGAGGGCATGAGCAAGAAATTAAAAAAACAATTGAAGCAGATTCTGATTGGCTTATCCATCTTCGCGGTTCTGATGGTGGTGGAGCACACCTGCGGTTTTCCGGGGGTTTTGGGAACCCGGTGGGGCGAGTTGGTGCTGTACTTAATTCCGTATCTGATTGCCGGTAGGGACGTGGTAAAAAAATGTTTTCTCGGCATAAAGAACCGGCAGCTGCTGGACGAGTGTTTTCTCATGACCCTGGCGACGATGGGCGCTTTTGTGACCGGTGAAAACAGCGAGGCGGTTGCGGTGATGCTGTTCTACCAGGTGGGTGAATGGTTCCAGAGCTATGCGGTGGGGAAATCCAGAAAATCCATTACGGAGCTGATGGACATCGCCCCGGATTTTGCCAATGTGGAGAGAGCCGATGGGTCCATCGAGGAAGTGGATCCGGAGGAAGTGCAGATTGGAGATACCCTGGTGATTCGTGCCGGGGAGAAGATTCCGGTGGACGGCACGGTGTTGGAGGGTCAGAGCATGGTGAACACATCGGCTCTTACCGGAGAATCGGTGCCGCGTTCGGCGGTTCCGGGAGATCAGATTATTTCCGGATGCATTAACGGCGAAGGTCTCCTGAAGATTCGGGCGGAGAAAAAGTACGAGGATTCAACCGTGGCTCAGATTCTGGAGCTGGTGGAAAATGCGTCCTCCAAGAAGTCGAAGACGGAGAATTTCATCACCCGGTTCGCTCGGTACTACACACCAATCGTGGTGGCCGGTGCGGTGATACTGGCTCTCATTCCGCCTATTTTTGCGGGCAACTGGATGAATTGGATGATGCGTGCTTGCACCTTCCTGGTAATCTCCTGCCCGTGCGCTTTGGTCATTTCCGTGCCCCTGTCTTTCTTCGGCGGTATCGGAGCGGCGTCGAACATCGGCGTGCTGGTAAAGGGCTCCAACTATTTAGAACAGATGGCGCATTTGGACACGGTGGTTTCGGACAAAACCGGCACACTGACGGAAGGCGTTTTTCACGTGACTCGAGTGGTTCCGGCGGAAGGTGTTTCGGAAGAAGCGGTACTTCGGAACGCCGCCATCGTGGAAAGCCTGTCCACCCATCCCATCGCCAAATCCATTCAGGCAGCGTACACCGAAGTTTTGGAGCCGGGGTTGGCACGGGATGCGCGGAATATCTCCGGTCAGGGCCTCATTGCGAAAGTGGGTGATTCCACGGTCTGCGTGGGAAATAAACGGCTGATGGAGGAGAACGGAATCGACTACCGAGAGATTCAGGACGGAGAGTCCACCGTCGTCTACGTGGCGGCGGACGGCAAATTCCAAGGTGCCATTCTCATCTCCGACGAGATTAAGGATAGTGCGGTAAAAGCAATTCGCGAAATGAAGCAGGAGGGCGTCCGGCACGTCGTGATGCTCACCGGAGATCGGAAAGGAATTGCGGAAGCGGTTGCCGAGAAACTGTCCGTGGATGAATTCCGGGCAGAGCTTCTGCCGGCGGACAAGGTTCAGGAAGTGGAAGAACTGTTGGCGCGGATGTCCGGCGACAAGAAAGACGGCAGTAACGGCAAGAAGAAGCTGGCATTTATCGGGGACGGAATCAACGATGCACCGGTGCTTTCCCGGGCGGATGTGGGAATTGCCATGGGCTCCATGGGTTCCGATGCGGCCATTGAAGCTGCGGACGTGGTCATCATGGATGACGATATCGGCAAAATCCCGCGCACCATTCGAATTGCCCGGCAGACGGTGGGCATCGCCTACCAGAACATTGCCTTTGCGCTGTTTATCAAGATTCTGTTCTTGATTCTGGGTGCTTTGGGCATTATCGGAATGTGGTGGGCCGTGTTCGCCGACGTGGGCGTCGCTGTAATTTGCATTTTGAATTCCATGCGGATGTTGAAACGAAAAGGGTTATAAATAAAGAAATATGGGGGCGGTGCCAAAGCGGTGAGAACCGGCTTTGGCACCGCTTCTTTTTGTGTGAAACGTTTGTTTCGCGAACACATCATCAAAGCTTTAAGAATTCTTAAGAAATCTTAAGATTTAAAAATCCCTATCTTAATAGAATCTTAATACAAGCGTGATATAATAGTCCATATACTGAAAATGAAAGGTAAATACTATGGCATATAATGTTAATTCCTATTTTATCTTCCTGCCGACGGTGGCACTCCTGTACCAACTGGTGAAGAAGGAGCGGCGCTGGTGGGTGCTGCTGGGGGCCAGCGTGGTATTTTTTTGGCTGATTAGCCGGCAGCTTATCCTTTGGGCGGTGGTGACCGCCGGGATTACCTACAGCATTGCGGGGTGGATTGACCGCACACAGGTTCAGATTAAAGCCATTGACCGTTCGGAGAAGGAACGGCGGAACGCCCTGAAGGCGAAATCACGGAAGATTCTGCAGATGGGACTGCTGGGGACCGTGGGCATCCTGGCGGCACTGAAATATACTGCTTTTACCGTGGAGACGACGATGCAGGTGGTTCGACATTTTGGCGGGAACGGAAATTTCAGCGTGGGGCGGATTCTGGTTCCCATCGGGATTTCGTTCTATACCCTGCAGGCGGTGAGCTATCTGCTGGACGTGTACTGGAAGCGGGAGAAGGCGGAATCCAATTTCTTCAAGCTGTTCCTGTTCCTGATCTTCTTCCCGACGGTGATGGAAGGTCCGATTCTTCAGTGGAGCGACACGAAGGACACGTTGTATAGCGGCGAACCGATTCAGGGAGAGAACCTGGGGCTGGGATGCTTCCGGATTATTTGGGGACTTTTTAAAAGAATGATCGTCTCGGACCGACTGAACACGGCGGTGCTGATGCTGTATCGGCCGGAGGCGCACTACAGCGGATTCATGATTGTGCTGACGGCGGTGATTACCACCATTCAGCTGTACCTTGAATTCTCCGGTACCATCGATATCGTTATCGGATCGGCGCGGATTTTCGGGGTGCAGCTGCCCGAGAATTTCCGGCAGCCTTTCAAAGCCAAGAGCGCCGCGGAGTTCTGGCGGAGATGGCACATCACCTTGGGGCGCTGGTTCAAAAATTACATTTTCTATCCGGTTACCACTTCTTCGTCGGTGAAGAAATGGGGAAAGTACGGACGGAAGCATTGCGGAAAGTACATCACCATGGTGGTCACCAGCGCGATGGCGCTGTTCCCGGTGTGGATGCTGAACGGGCTTTGGCACGGACCGAAGTGGCCGTACATCCTGTACGGCGTGTACTATTTCATCATTCTGCTGGCGGAAGTGGCATTGGAACCGCTGGGCGAGAAAATGCGGCGGCTGATTCATGTGTCCGATGACAACCCGATTATTCAGAAGTGGCATATGGTTCGCACCTGGGTAATCATCGTCATGGGCGAGATGCTGTTCCGGGCGGAATCCTTTGGGCAGTTTCTGTCCATGTGCCGCAATATGTTCCGGGGACCGTTCATCAGCGACAACCTGGCCACCTCCATGCTGAGCCTGAAACTGGATCCGGGGGACTGGTTCGTGGTCATTGTGGGAACCGTTCTGGTGTTCATCGTGGACGACTTGCTGGAAAAGAAACCGGATCTCTTCGAGCATTTTCCGAAGATTCCGACCTTTTGGCGGTGGAGCGTGTATTACGGATTGATTATTTTTATTATCGTATTCGGAGCCTACGGGGCGGGATACCAGACCGTGGATCTGATCTATGCGGGATTCTAGAAAGGAGGAACCTATGAAAAAACAAAAGCATATGCTGAGAACATGCCTGTTCCTGGTGATTCTGTTTCTCCTGATTTTCCTCCCGGGTTTGGTGTTGACCCCAAAGGTGGTCATGAAATATCACCTGGGCGCCGGCAGAAATGCGGTGTATTCCCGCATTGCCAACGAACCGAAGAATACCATCGATGTGCTGGTGATGGGAGACAGCGAGAGCTACACCAGCATTTCTCCCATGAAGATTTGGAACGAAAACGGATACACGGTCTACGCGGCAGGGCAGCCGGGGGCCAATCTGGCGGATACCCGGAACGTGCTGAAGACTGCATTGGAATCTCAGAAGCCGAAGGTCATCCTGCTGGAAACCCACAGTTTATTCCGAAACCGGAAGAGCCAAGCCTTCCGGAAGCAGTCGGCCCTGGCGGAAAAATTATATAATGCCTTTCCGGTGCTGCGTTACCACAACAGCTGGAAACAGGTATTTCCCCAGAAGATGCACGCCACCTATAAGGGGTTCGGCGTTAGCAGCAAGGTTCGGCCGTACACGGGACCGGCGGATTACATGAATCCACCGGAGGGGGCACCGACGGTCAATCCGAAGGACAAGGATAAGGTTCAGAATACTATCAGCAGGGCCAATCGCCGGGATTTTGACGCAATTCGGAAGACCTGTGAGAAGCACGGAATTCAGCTGATTCTCTATTCCGCACCGTCCCCGAAGAACTACAACATTCAGCGGTGCAACGCCCTGACAAAGCTGGCGAAGAAAACCAACGTTCCGTATGTGGATTTGAATCGCCGGGTAAAAGAACTTCAGATCGATTGGGCAACGGATACCAGGGACCGGGGAGATCATTTGAACATCTCCGGCGCCATCAAAACCACCGGTTATCTTCGGGACTATCTGGTTCAGAACTGCAATCTGGAGGATCGCCGGAACGACCCCCTGATTTCCGCCAAGTGGAATCGCGTATACGGCAACTATGAGATTGCCGAGAAGAAAAAGATGAAGAAAATCAACGGGGATGATACCATGAATTCTTTGGAGAATCTGCTGGCGGAAGACGGAACGAAAAAAGAGGTTCAAGATTAAGATAAGGAAAAAGATATGAAGAGAAACATGGATAATGCGAGTAAAACCATTTTGGACATCTTTGAGAATACCGCAGTGATTCACGGAAAGCGTTTGGCGGCGAAGGATCCGGTTCGGGAGCTCACCTACGGCGAGCTGTTTGAACAGGCCCAGCGCATGGCGGCGGAAATGGGAGAAGTCCTGTATCCGGAAGAGGATGCGGAGGTGGAGACCGGTTTTCCCATTGCCATCCTGGCGGAGAAGAGCTGCAGTGAATTGGCGGCGGTTCTGGCTTCCATCTATGCGGGAAGCTTCTACGTTTGCATCAATCCGGAGCAGACGGAGAGCCGGATTTCTTCCATTTTAAACGTGCTGGAGCCTCGCCTGGTCATTGTGGAGGACAAACAGACGGAAAAACTCTCCCGGGCGGGGTACGAAGGAAAAACCCTGTCACTGGATGCCTTGGGTGAAAAGGCGAAAGCAGGAAATACGTCGGAAGCGGCCATGATGAAGCTGATGAAGATTCGCCGGGAAATTCGGAACACCGATCCGTTGTACGGTATTTTTACCTCCGGGTCCACGGGAACGCCGAAATGCGTGCTGGTGGAACAGCAGTCCGTGATGGACTTTATCCGGCATTTTGTGGAGATTTTCGAATTCACGGAAGAGGATGTCATCGGCAACCAGGCACCCTTTGACTTTGACGTATCGGTAAAAGACATCTATTCCGCTTGGATGACCGGGGCCTCTTTGCTCCTCATTCCGCGGGAATACTTCTCCACGCCGCCGCGTCTGCTGGATTACATCTGCGACAATCACGTAACCAATCTGACCTGGGCGGTATCGGCGCTGTGCATCATTTCCGGGCTGAAAGGATTCGGATACCGGGTGCCGACGGAACTGAAGCGGGTGATGTTCTCCGGGGAGGTGATGCCGATCAAGCAGCTCACCGTCTGGCAGGAAAATCTGCCGGAGACGAAGTTCGTGAATCTGTACGGACCGTCGGAAATCACTTGCAACTGCACCTATTTCCCGATTGAGCGTCGGTACGGGAAGGAAGAAAAGCTGCCTTTGGGAAAGGTGTTCCCGGGACGGAGCGTGGTGCTCTTGGATGAAGAGGACCGTCCGGTGAAGGCGGCCGGTCTGCCCGGAGAAATCTGCGTGATGGGGGAATCTCTGGCGCGGGAATACTACCATAATCCGGAGCAGACGGCGAAGCATTTTGTCCGGTATGCGGAGAAAGACGGAACCACCCGTCGGATGTACCGCACCGGGGACCTGGCGGTGCTGGATGAAAACGGAGAGATGGTGTTCGCCGGCCGAAAGGATTTCCAGATCAAGCATATGGGGCATCGAATCGAGCTGGAGGAAATTGAGCTTCAGATGAATGCGCTGGAAGGGGTGCGCCAGAGCTGCTGTTCCTACGATGCCAAAAGAAGCCGGCTTTCCGCCTATTATACCGGCGATGCGGCCGCTTCGGAGGTGCACCGGCAGCTGAAGGAAAAGCTCCCGGCCTACATGGTTCCGTGGAAATTCCACCACGTCAAGGAATTTCGCCTGAACAAAAACGGAAAAATCGACCGAAAGGTGCTGACAGAACTGGAGGAAATAGAATGATGCTTTCAGATAGAATAATCCGGGAGGCGGTGGAGCGATATCCCACCCCTCTGTATATTTTCGACACGGATGCCCTGTTAGAGCGGTTTCAATATTTTAGAAAACACCTGGGGAATGAAATCGGTTTGACCTACTGCATGAAAACCAATCCGTTTCTCACCGCGGCATCCCTTCCGGAAACCCAGCGAATTGAGGTGTGCTCCGACGGGGAGTTTCGGGTGTGCCGAAGCCTGGAAATTCCACCGGAAAAGCTCTTGATTTCCGGGGTGCTGAAACGAGAAGAGGATCTGGAAGAAATTCTGGATTACTGTGGCGACCGGGCGCTGTACACCGCGGAGTCCCCGAGTCAGCTGGAATTGCTGAACCGAATGGGAATCGAAGGGAATCTAGTGCTGAGGGTTCTCCCGCGGCTCACAAACGGCAGCCAATTCGGAATGGATGAGGAGACCGTACTTTCCTTAATCCAAAGAAGAGCGGAATACAAGGGCGTGGAATTCCACGGAATTCATTTCTTCTCCGGCACTCAGAAACACCGCCTGGCAAAGCATCGGAAGGAACTGAAGAAGCTGGATGAATTCTTCCGTAGACTGGAAGAGGAAGCGAATTTCCATGTGCCCATGCTGGAGTACGGAACCGGTTTCGGCGTGCCGTATTTCGAAGGGCAGGAAGAAGATGTGACATCGCCGGAGCAGCTTTCGGAATTTCGTGATATAATAGCACAGATGAGCTGGAAAGGGGCGGTGACCCTGGAGATGGGGCGCGCGTTGGCGTACGATACCGGTTACTACATCACCAAGGTGTGCGACGTGAAGACCAATTCCGGGAAGAATTATGCCATCACCGACGGCGGAATTCACCAGCTCCACTACGACGGACAGATTCGAGGCATGTACGTGCCGGAGGTAAAAATACTTTCGGGCAAGCCGGAGGCGGCCGAATGTGCCGAGACGGTGCACTATTCCATCTGCGGAGCCCTGTGCACCACCAATGATATCTTAATTGGAGACTATGCCTGCCGGCCGCTTCGGGAGGGCGACCTGATTGTTTTTACCCGAACCGGTGCCTATTCGGTGTACGAGGGCATGAGTCTGTTCTTGACCCACGAGCTGCCGGGCGTGGTGCTCTACAGCGAGAAAGAAGGTTTGGCAGAGGTGCGGAAGCAAATGCAGACCCACCCGCTGAACACCCCGATGCGAAACAATTAATTTAACGAATGACGCGTTACGCGAGAAAGAAGGAATACGATGAACGAATTACTGGAAATTTTGAATGAAATCGACGATACCATTGATTATGAAACGGAAACCGGTCTGATTGACGACCATCTGCTGGATTCTTTTGCGATTATATCCCTGGTGAGCGAGCTGGAGGATGCCTTTGACATCTCCATCGATGCGGCGGAGATGACGCCGGAGAATTTCAACTCCGCGGCCAATCTGTGGAAGATGGTGGAAAGACTGCAAGAGGACGCATAAAGAATGGCTTACAGAATACTGGTTGCCGAGGACGATGGGGACATCGTTCAGGTGCTGAAGCTGTATTTGAATAATGAGGGATATGAGGTTCTCCACGCTCCCAATGGGGCGGAGGCGCTGGCAATCATGGAGCAGCAGCCGGCGGACCTTTGTATCTTCGATATCATGATGCCTCGGATGGATGGCTACGAGCTCATTCGGCGGGTGCGGGAGTTTTCGGCTGTCCCGATTATCGTTTTATCGGCGAAGCGGGAAGATGCGGATCGGATTGTGGGTCTGAACATCGGTGCCGACGATTATCTGGTAAAACCATTCAACCCTTTGGAAGTGGTGGCCCGGGTGCGTTCGGTGCTGCGGCGGTGCTACGAGTTCGATAAGAAGCCGGATCCTTCCCTCTCGACCGATGCCGGGGAAGAAGGCGGCAACCAACCGCTTCGGACCGAAGATGACATCCGGTTCGAAAACCTGCGGTTGGACCGAAACACTCGAAAGCTGTACGTGGATGAGGAAATCGTGCCCACCACCCCGGCGGAGTTCCGAATTCTGGAGCTCTTGATGAGCCATCCGGGAAGGGTGTACACCAAAATTCAGATATACGAATTTCTGAACGGAGAGTATTACATCAATGATGAAAATACCATAACGGTGCACATTTCCAATTTACGGAAGAAAATGGAAGCGAACAAACGGGAGCCCCGTTACATCCAGACGGTGCGGGGCATCGGTTATAAATTCTGCGAGGAACAGAAGATCAGCGATGAAGAAACTGAAAAGTAAAGAGGGTAGCCTGTACATGGTTTTCATGAAGGGTTTTATCCTTCTGTTTCTGGTGATTGTGGGACTTGCCGGAATTCTCTACGGGGTGAACTATTTCCTTCCGCGCCGGGTTGTGGTAATGCCGAAATCCTATGATATTGCGGATTACACCAATATTCTGGAAGAAGAGAAGTACGACCGGATTCCGGTGACCAAGACATTCGGCAAGACCGGGTACCTGGAGATTCTGGACGAGAATGCCAATGTCATCTATGACAGCCGCGGCAAAACCAACAAAAAATACCACAAAGATTCCCTACGTTACATTTCCGAGATTTATCCGGATGTATATTACGGCGTTCAGCGCATCGGTTCCGGGTATCAGCTGAAGAAAAGCGGATACCTGATTTTTCAGTACCGTTGGAATGACGAATCCGAACAGTATCTTTCGGGAACCGCACTCCTGGATTCCAAGCGAAATGTAATCTATTCCAACATCAACCTGGGAAAAAAGCAGCTGACAAAGGATGAGATTCGATACCTGATAGGGAGCAACGACGGAGAGGACGTGTCCGGCAATATTCTTCAGAAATTTTCTTTTACCACGTTGGACGGAGAGGCACGAACCGCACTGATTCACACGGAAAGCGTGGGAATGCAGCTGGGAAAAATATATTCCAAAATCTTCTTTATCAGTCTGCTGGTGTTCGTCCTGGCGGTCATCGTCACGATTCTGCTGATGGATCTTTACATGGTGAACAAGGTGCGCCGGCCGCTGGCCGACCTGGAACATGCCATTGCGAGATTCCGAGAAGGGGAGAGAAGTCCCGTTGTTGGCTATTCCGGACCGAGGGAGGTGACCACGGTTATCGACGCTTTTAACCAGCTGGAGGAGAAGCTGGTGGAAGCGGAGGAAAAGCAGCAGGCCCTCCGGAATCAGAAGCAGCAGATGCTCAGCGGCATTTCACACGATCTGAAGACGCCGATTACGGTAATCCGGGGATATGTGGACGCGATTCGGGACGGTTTGGTACCGCCGGAGGACCGGGACCGTTACCTGGCGATTATCGAGGACCGAGTGGATACCATGACAAATCTGATCAGCAGCCTGAGCGACTTCAGCATGCTGGAGCATCCGGATTTCGCCTATACCATGACGGAGGGAAATCTGGCGGAGTACCTGCGGGAATACATCGCCGGCAGATATCAGGAACTGAATATTCAAGGGTATTCCATGGAAGCGGACATTCCGGAGGAGAACATCCGAACCGCCTTCGACCATCATCAGCTGAATCGGGTGTGGGAGAACATCATCAGCAATTCGGTCAAATACACGCCGAAGGGCACCACCTTGTTCGTCCGTCTGATGAAATCCGCCGACGGCAAAAACATCATCATCCATATCGGCGACAACGGTCCGGGCATTCCGGAGCAGATGAAGTCGGTGTTGCTGGACCCCTTCGTGGTAGCGGAGCCGTCCCGGAGCAACGGTCAGGGGACCGGTCTGGGTCTGAGCGTGGCTCAGCGAATTGTAGAAGCCCACGGAGGTGCGATTTCCATTTTGAATGAGAAAGAGACCGCCCTTGCGATGAGTGAATTTACCGGCAGCCGAGGAACACACGGATTGTTCTACCGGATTGTATTGCCGGTGAAGAAAGGAAGCAGAGAATGAGATATCCGGATATTACGGAAGGAAAATTCATCGACCGGCCCAATCGATTTGTGGCCCATGTGGAGATTAACGGGCATCCGGAGACGGTGCATGTGAAAAACACCGGGCGCTGCCGGGAACTGCTCCTTCCGGGAAGCCGCGTCATTCTGAATCATTCGGATAATCCCAACCGCAAAACCGCCTATGACCTGGTGGCGGTGTACAAGGAGTCCCTGGGTCTGGTGAATATCGACAGCCAGGCGCCCAATCAGGTGATGAAGGAGTGGCTGTCATCACAGGGCTTCGATGTGATTCACCCGGAGTACACCTACGGAAACTCCCGAATGGATTTCTATATGGAACGGCTGAAAGCTGCACAAAATACTTCGGAACGCTATCTTCTAGAGGTTAAAGGGTGCACTCTGGAAAAAGAAGGAATCGGCTATTTCCCGGATGCTCCGACTCTGCGCGGCGTAAAACATCTGCACGAACTGATAAAAGCTGCCGGCGAAGGGTACCGTGCCATGCTGGCCTTCGTCATTTCCATGCCTAAAGTGGCGAAGGTGCTGCCCAACGTGGAAACCCATCCGGAATTCGGAGAAGCTCTGGCGGAAGCCAAGGCTGCCGGCGTTCAAATCCTGGAACTGCCGTGCAAGGTGACAGAAGACGGACTGGAAATTCGAAGCGATGTGCAGATTCGGTAAATGGAGAGAGTACGGGCATCTGCCACCGGATCTGAGCTCCGGTAGCTTATCATGGGCGTCCGCCCGCCGATAGCCTCGTCCGGGCATCCGCCCATCGGTATTCCGGAACGTCGGAAAATTTGAAAAATAATACTAAAAAACGTTGACAGAAAGAATGAGAAGTGCTATCATGTAATAGTTGTTGCGGAAGTGGCTCAGGGGTAGAGCATCGCCTTGCCAAGGCGAGGGTCGCGAGTTCGAATCTCGTCTTCCGCTCCATTTTTATTTTTTGGAAATTCAGCAAAGCAAAGGATTAGGATAGAGACTGTCCCCTCAATGTGCAAAGAGGGACAGTCTCTACTGATTGATAGGGAAAAGGGAAATGTCGGCAAGGTGCTGCGGGAGCAGCACCTTGGCCGACATTTTTCGTTTTTTGGGGGAGATGGGAATTCCGGGAACCCGGGGCGGGTTCCCGGAATTGTCCGGTTGGAGGAAATAAGGGGCGTGGTGCCCAGCGACGAAGAAACAAGGGTTTGCGGGCGGTGAAGCACCACGCCGTCCGTCCCCGTGCTCCGATTTGCCCATCCGACGTGGTGCTCGACGACGAAGAAATAAGGGTTTGCGGGCAGTGAAGCACCACGCCCGTGACGCCGGAAGCCCATCCGGCCCCGTGGCACCACGTCGTCCGGCCACGCTATCCGGCTCACGGCACCACGCCGCCCGGCCGGATGCCATCTCTACTGTGCAAAACAACACAAAAACACCGGGAGCCGATAACGTGTCCTTTTGGACATAGATAATCGCTCCCGGTGCGGAATTCTCACATGCTACTTCACATGGAAAATCAGTTCATAGCCTCGGCCGCCGTTCAGGTTGTTGTACGGCGTGCCGTCCCCGCGGTGATCCTTCGGATCTCCGTGAAGGTTCTGAAGCCCGCTGATCATCAGTTTTCCCATGCCCATCTTTCCGTTGGTGCGCACGTAGGTTCCTCCCATGCCGCCCTGAAGGGTGATAAATTTCGGACCGATAAGATCGACGCTGCCTTCCGCTTTCAGTGCCAGCGGATTGTTGGCATACGGCAGGATGTTCCCGTTCTCGTCCAGTGCCCGGAAGCGAACGGAAGCCACATCGTAGGTCTTGTCCTCCCGAAGCTCCGTTGCCGATACCCGGATTTCCAGGTCGTGCATCTTCATTGGAACGCGGGTAATGCTGGACACAACTCGGCCGTCCTTCACACCGTCAAAGCGGTACTCCGGAACCAGACCGGTATTTCCCAGAATGTACTTTTCGTAGAGACGGTTCAGCGTACTTTCGTCCACGCTTTCGGTCTTCTTTCCGCCGAAGAACCCTTTCTTCTCACGAACCTCCATAAAGCTGCCGGTGCAGGCTTTGTGATTCAGCTGGTTTCGAATTTCCTTCCGTTGCTCCTCGGTAAAATCAGATTCCGCTTCTAAACAGTTTCCGACAAAATCATCGATTCGTACCGGCATTCCTTTGGTCACTTCATATTCTTGAATCGGTTCTCCGTCTCGATACGTGCGGAGAACATCCGCATTGGTGTATGCGTACACATCCCCTAGAGAATGCATCGGATTTTCTCCGAAGGAAAGGGAAGAGGACAGCTCCAGTACCGGTACCTCGTCCCGGTAGATCTGATAGGCTGCGGCCGCCAGCTTCGGATTCCGGAACATATCCATCACGCCGTGATAGCAGATGCGGTCTCCGCTGCCGTAATTCTGATGGGCATTGTAATCCGTCATGTTCCAACCAAAACTGCCCAGGACATCCACGTGCTGCTCCACGTCGTGAAGGACGTTGGAATACAGCAGGGCCTGACCCAGTCGGCGCGCTTCATCATCGCCGGATTTTGCCGGATAGGAAACACCGCCAAAGGCCGAAATCAGGTACGGCTTCTCCATGTCCGAAACGACGTCGGATTTCCGGCGGCAGGCAGCGCCATTCAGACCTGCGGCAAAATCGTTATAGGCATACACATCTTCTACCATGTGTTCCTTCGGTTTCCGGTGGACGCCGGTCGTCGCCCGATCCGGATCCAGCTTGCGTGCCAGCCCGGAGATTCGCCGGTTGAAGTCGTCGTCTTCTTCCGATTCGCCCACCCGAATGCTCCACAGGATGATGGAAGGGTGGTTCCGGTTCTGAAGAATCATCTCCTTCGTGTTCTGCAGTTCCTGATTTTTCCATTTGATATTGCCGATGTAGCGGGATCCCGGGATTTCACAGATGACCAGAAGACCCAGCTCGTCGCAGCGATTCAGGAAGGCCGGAGACTGCGGGTAATTTGCCGCCCGAACGGCGTTCACCCCCAGTTCGTTCTTCAGAATATTCGCATCCTCAATCTGCATGGAATCCGGCATGGCATAACCCACGTATGGGAAAGCCTGCGACCGGCAGAGCCCCCGAAGCTTGATTTTCTTTCCGTTCAGATAGAAGCCGTCTTTGCGGAATTCCGCTTCTCGAAAGCCCACCCGGGTAATCACGGTGTCCACGACTTTCCCTTCTGCCAGCAGTTCTGTCCGGAGATCGTACAGAACCGGGTCATCCGGTTCCCAGCGCCGGATGCTTCCCATGGAGAAAGCCATGGTTCCTTTCGTGGCGGATACGTAGCCCACATCCGTATAGTCGTTATCGGATCCATGCATGCGAATGCCCTGGCGAATCTGCACCGCCGGTTCCGGGTTGGCAACCTTCACCCGGCTGATGGCCTGCGCCCGGCCCTTTGGAAAATGGGTGCGCACATACACGTCCTGAATGTGCATCTTTTCCTTGACATCTAGGTACACATCCCGATAGATGCCGCCGTAGGCCAGGAAGTCCGAATGCTCTCCGAATGGCGGAATATTCAGGCTTTCCCGGGTGTCCAAAATGACACGGATGCGGTTGCTTTTACCGTATTCCACGTGGTTGGTGATATCAATGGTAAAAGCAGTATATCCGCAGCGATGTTCGTATACCGGCTCATCGTTGATGAACACCTCGGCGTTGTGCGCGGCACCTTCAAAGGTGAGAAGGAGGGTTTTGCCCTTCCACTCATCCAGGATGAACAGGGGACGCTCGTATTTGCAGCGCATCTGGCACTTGGATTCATTGAAATAGTGATAGGGAAACTCTTTGCAGGTGTGGGGAATTCGAACCGACACAGTGGCATCGGTTTCCGCATCCTCCGTGAATTTCCACTCGTTGTTGAGATATTTTCTATCGTTCATTACTACGCCTCTTTTCAAATAACAATATAGTTCATTTTAGCACAGACGAAGGTCGGATTCCATTACTTCTGGCGTCCGCCTCGGAGACGATCCGAAGGGTCGAATCCGGTGAGTTCCCGTACCACCTCCGATGCAATGATCAGTCCGGCGGCAGCCGGTACGAACGGGGTGGAACCGGGAAGGCTGCGGCGAGTGGTTTCCTCCTCATCCTCGTAGGGCGGAATCGGGGCCTCCGTGGAATAGACCACTTTCAGTTTTCGGATGCCATCCTTTCGGAGTTCCCGGCGAATGACCTTCGCCAGCGGATCCATCTGGGTTTTGTAAATATCCGTAACCACCAGCTTGGTGGGATCGAAACGGTTTCCGCATCCCATGGCGGAGATAATGGGTGTTCCCAGTTCACAGCAGCGGCGGATGATGTCCAGCTTGGCGGTCACCGTGTCGATGGCATCGATAACGTAATCGAAGGCGCTGAAATCGAAATTCTCTGCCTGTTCCGGCATGTAGAAGGTCCGGTGGGCGATCACTTGAATGTCCGGATTGATATCCCGAATTCGATTTGCCATGGCGGTGACTTTGACCTGCCCCACGGTACTCCGGGTGGCGATAATCTGTCGATTCAGATTGGTCAAGGAAATATCGTCATTGTCGATGATCTCGATGGTGCCCACGCCGCTTCTGGCCAGTGCCTCCGCTACATAGCCGCCGACACCGCCCACGCCGAAAATGGCAACGTGCTTCTGTGCCAGGGTTTCCAATGCTTCCGGGCCCATCACCCGTGCCGTTCGTGAATTCTGATGTATCATTCCATTCCTCCTGATTTCAATCTTCTTAAATTTTACAAATTTTTTCCTCATCATGCAATGCGTCTTTACAGAATTCCATCAGAAATGCTAATATATAAGATGTTGAAAAAGGAGATTAAAAAATGAGTGTATATATCGGATGCCATCTGTCCTCGGCAGGTGGTTTTGAAGAAATGGGAAAGCGGGCACTGGAGATTGAGGCGGATACCTTTGCTTTTTTTACGCGAAATCCTCGAGGGGGTAAAAGCAAAAAGGCAGATCCGGAGGATGCGGCAAGGCTTCGGGAAATCATGGCGCAGAACGGATTCGGAAAACTGGTGGCGCACGCACCCTATACCATGAATGCCTGCTCCAAGGACGAGCGAGTTCGGGAATTTGCCCGAATGTGCATGAAAGAGGATTTGGAGAAGATGGAGCTTCTCCCGGGAAATTATTATAACTTTCATCCCGGCAGCCATGTGGGGCAGGGCGCAGAGAATGGAATTCGGATGATTTCCGACACCCTGAACGAAGTGCTTTGGGAGGAACAGAAGACCACCGTACTCCTGGAGACCATGGCGGGAAAGGGCAGCGAGATTGGAAGCCGCTTTGAGGAATTGGCAGAAATTATTCGGCAAGTGAATCTGGGCAATCATGTGGGTGTTTGCCTGGATACCTGTCACGTAAACGACGGGGGATACGATATCGTGAACCATCTGGATGAGGTGCTGGAGGAATTCGACCGGTGCATCGGGCTGTCGAAGCTGAAAGCGCTTCACATCAACGACAGCATGAATCCGCTGGGGGCCCACAAAGACCGGCACGCCCGGATTGGAGAGGGAACCATCGGAAAAGAAGGAATGGTGAAGATTCTCTGTCATCCGGCACTGCAGGGGCTTCCGTGTATTTTGGAAACCCCGCAGAAGGATCTGCAGGGATATGGCGCGGAAATCCGAATGCTTCGGGAAGCCATTCGGGAAAGAGATTCCGAAAAGGAGGAAAACCGTTAGATGAATTACTACGAACTTCAAATTGAAACCGCCGGACCCGGTGTGGAGCTGGTGGAAAACGAATTGACGGAACTGGGCATCGCCCAGTTCGTGGTGGACGACCCCAATCTGGACATACAGATGATGGATGAGGCCTGGGGTACCGAGTACGTGGACCGGGAGGAAATACTGGCACGGAAGGACCGCAGCGCCACGGTAACGGTTTACACTGAAACCTTGGAAGAAGCGGAGGCGATTCGCCGAAAGCTTCAGGATTGGATGCCGGCGGTTCGGAACCGCTTGGCTTCCGGCGTATACGGAGAGAATTTAAATGCGGACTCACTGGGAAGCGGCAAGATAAGGCTGACCCTTCGGGGAGATGAGGAATGGAAGGACAAGTGGAAGGCCTACTTCAAGCCCACAAAGATTACGGAACACATCGTGGTCTGCCCGAGCTGGGAGGAATACGAACCGGCATCGGACGAGGAAGTGGTGATTTCCATCGATCCGGGTATGGCCTTCGGAACGGGAACTCATGAAACCACCGCCCTCACTACTTTGCTGATGGAGAAATACCTGAAGCCGGGTGAGAAGGTGCTGGATGTGGGCTGCGGAAGCGGCATCCTGTCCATCATCGCGGCGCGCCTGGGTGCATCCCGGGTGCTGGGCATCGATATCGACGATGAAGCGGTCACCGCATCGGAAGAAAACGGCGAACGGAACGGCGTGACGGACATCGCTCGCTTCCAAATTGGAGATCTGACGGAAGGGGTGGATTTCCAAGCGGACGTGGTGGTGGCCAATCTGCTGACCCATCTGGTGCTTCGCCTCAGTCCGGATATTCCGAAGCACATGCTTCCGGGCGGCCGGTACGTTACCTCCGGCATTTTGGTGGAGCAAGAGGCGTCGGTTGTGCAAGCATTGGAAGAACTTGGTTTTACCGTACTGGAAACAGCGGAAAAAGGAGACTGGTGCTGCATCGCCGCCCGTCTGTAAATGAATTTCGTGTTGATAAAACAGTGCGGATGAAATATTATTGAACAAAAACTAGAGTAAAAGGAGATTAAATTATGCCTATTAAAGTACCGAACGATCTTCCGGCGATAGATACGCTGACAAAGGAAAACGTATTCGTGATGACGGATACCCGGGCGATGACCCAGGACGTCCGTCCGCTGCACATTCTGCTGCTGAACCTGATGCCGACAAAGATCGATACGGAGACACAGCTGGCGCGCCTGCTGGGAAATACTCCGCTGCAGATTGAGCTGGAGCTGCTACAGACGGCGACCCACAAGGCTCACAACGTGTCTCAGGAGCATATGATTGCGTTCTATAAGACCTTTAGCGAAATACAGGACGAATACTTCGACGGGATGATCATCACCGGCGCACCGGTGGAAAAGATGAAATTCGAAGAAGTGGATTATTGGGAAGAGCTATGCGAGATTATGGAGTGGAGCAAAACCCACGTCCACAGCACGTTCCACATCTGCTGGGGTGCCCAGGCCGGATTGTACTACCATTACGGTATTCAGAAGCACATGCTGCCGAAGAAGCTGTCCGGCGTGTACCTGCATCATCTGGATCAGAAGCACGGCATGCTGTTCCGGGGCTTTGACGATGAATTCTATGTACCTCATTCTCGGAATACCACCGTGTACCGGGAGGACATCGAAGCGGTGCCGGAACTGAAGGTGCTGGCATCTTCCGAAGAAGCGGGGGTGTTCTGCGTAAAATCCACGAACGACCGTCAGATCTTCGTAACCGGCCACTCGGAATACGACTGGAACACGCTGCTGAAGGAATACGTTCGGGATAAGAATGCGGGCCTGAATCCGGATGTACCGGATCACTACTTCCCGGATGATGACGATACCCGGACACCAATCGTCAAATGGCGTTCTTGCGCGAACCTGATCTATTCCAACTGGATTAACTACTTCGTATATCAGTCCACACCGTACGACATTCATATGATTGACAACGAGGATTTGGCGCCGGTGCTGAAGAACAATTCGGATCTCACCGTGGCGAAATTCGGCGGAACCTCCCTGGCCGACACGGAAAAATTCCGTCAGGTGAAGTCCATCGTCCAGGAGGATTCGGCTCGGAAATACATCGTGGCTTCCGCGGCCGGCCGCAGTGCGGAAAATACGATAAAAGTAACGGATCTGCTGATTGAGGCCGCGAAGAAGCCGGAGAAATTCGATGAGAATGTAAAGCTCATTTCAGACCGCTACTGCCGAATTGCTGAGGATCTGGATCTCGCAGTGGATATTTCCGCAAAAATCAATCGGATTCGCGAAGATTTCCGGGAAATCCGGGAGGGTGGCGGCAATCCGCTTCCGTACCTGGCAAGCCGCGGCGAGTACCTCTGTGCACAGCTGCTGGCGGAGTATTTGGGATATGATTTCGTAGATGGGGAAGAGCTGATTCTCTTCCATAACGACGGCACCTTGAATCTGGAAGCCACTCGGAACCGGATTGCAGAAGTGCTGAAGGATCGGGAGCATGCGGTGATTCCGGGATTCTACGGCCGAACCGAGGACGGCAGAATTTGCACATTCTCTCGGGGCGGTTCGGACATTACCGGCTCTCTGGTGGCAGAGGCGGTAAAAGCGGATCTCTATGAGAACTGGACGGATGTGCCGGGAATGCTCATGGCCGATCCGAAGGTGGTAAAGAATCCGCTGAGCGTACCGGTCATCAATTACCGGGAGCTGCGGGAGCTTTCCCTGTGCGGTGCGGAAGTGCTGCATGAGGATGCGGTGGCACCGGCTAGAAGAAGGGGCATTCCGATTAATATCCGCTCCACATCGGAGCCAAAGAAGCCGGGCACTCTGATTGTAAAAAATGCAGATTTCTATCAGACGGTGCTGGATGTCTCCGGCATTTCCGGAAAGACCGGTTACTGCTCCGTCTTGATTGAGCGGGAGCGCCTGACGGAGGATTCGGCGATGAAGTCCAGAATCGATGAGATTTTCCGAAACCACGGATTGGAGATTTCGGCAGAACAGATTGCGCTGGATTCCGTCTCCTTGGTGGTAAACGCTTCTTCCTTCCGGGATTGCGAGGAGCAGGTGATTCAGGAACTTCATGAGCTGACCGGTGCAGAGGATATCGATGTATCCACCGGACTGGCTACCATCGCAGTGGTGGGACGGAACATCAGCAAAACCGTTTCCGTATCGCTCCGGATTTTTGAAGCCCTGGCCAATGAGCACATCAACCTCCGCTTCGCCGATCACGGTGCGGAGCGAATCAGCATGCAGATTGGCGTCAACGAATCGGATTACAAGAATGCCATCCGGGCCATTTACAAGGCGTTTACCAATGTTTCCCGGCTTGCGGAAAAATAATTTTTCGAAAGTTTACGTTTTGCCGTTTTTGTCCCGCAAAAGGGCGGTTTCGGTTTAAAAGCATGTCGTATGAAATTTGCGCCTCCGTAAGAGAGAAGATATAATTTAACCATCAAATGGTTGTGTATCAAGTATCGAATAGGAGGAATAGAAATGGCATCATTTGAGTACAAAATTGAGCGACATTACGGAAATCTGTCCACGTCGCCGAAAGGTTGGACTAAAGAACTGAATCTAATTTCCTGGAACGGAAATCCCCCGAAGATGGACATTCGCGATTGGGCTCCCAATCATGAGAAGATGGCAAAGGGTGTGACACTGACCCGGGGGGAAGCGGAACGGCTGGAACGGATGCTGGCACAGGCACTGAAGCCGGCATCTCAGAGAGTACCGAAACCCGTCCCGCGAGAAACGGGTTTCGAGGCAGAGGTTTCCGGAGACTCCGTCTTCGCATCGAATGAATCGCCGGACGACCCGGTGGAACCGGAGACGGAGGAAGACAAGACAGAAGAACCGGTATTCGGAGAAGAGGAACCGATTCCGGAAGCGGAATAATTTGAATTTGGTAAGTTACATCGGAAGAGTCCCGGGACGAGAAATCGTCCCGGGACTCTTCATGTGTGCCAAGATAGCGGATTCTTCCGGGAATAATTCCTAATTTTAGATTGAACCTTTATAGAATCTTAATACAGAAACAGAGACTCTTATACCATCTTTGAAAGCAACTGTATATAATAAAAAGAATTCAAAGGCAGCATTATTTTAGAATCAATAATAAGGAGTTTTGATCGTTTATGCCAGAAAAAACATATAAGAAAAAGCATTTAACATCCTTTCAGTTAATAATTCTGGGATTTGCAGGAGTGATACTTTTGGGAACCGTTTTGCTGATGCTTCCATGTTCCACTTTGGATAAAGTACCAACTCCATTTCATGAGGCCCTTTTTACAGCCACTTCGGCAGTATGTGTGACAGGTCTTGTGCTGAAGGATACCGGAAGCTACTGGTCCATGGCAGGGCAGACGATTATTCTTGCACTTATACAAATTGGTGGGCTCGGCGTGATAACAGTGGCAGCATCTTTTTCCCTTCTTTCCGGAGAAAGAATATCTCTTATGAAAAGAAGCACCATGCAGGATGCGATATCAGCGCCTAAAGTTGGCGGAATTGTCAGATTAACGAGATTTATTATAAAGGGGACATTTCTGATGGAAGCGGCAGGGGCGCTGTTGTTACTGCCGGTTTTTTTACCGGAATATGGTGGAAAAGGAATCTGGATGTCAGTCTTTCATTCAATCTCTGCTTTTTGTAATGCCGGGTTTGATATTCTGGGAACGGCCGACGATCAATTTCCTTCCTTAATCGGGTATTCCGGAAATGTCCTTGTAAATGTTGTAATTATGCTGCTGATTATTGTAGGGGGAATTGGTTTCCTCACCTGGGATGATATTTATACGAATAAACTGAACTTTCAACGTTACCGTATGCAAAGCAAGATTATTCTGATAACTACTGCAGGTCTGATTCTATTTCCTACCATTTTTTTCTTCGTCTGTGATTTGAATGATTTATCCGCAGGAAAACGCTTGTTAGCTGCGTTGTTCCAATCGGTAACGACAAGAACCGCAGGATTTAATACGATAAATATTTCAGATATGAGTGCGGCGTCACAAACGGTTATGATTCTGTTGATGCTGGTCGGTGGTTCGCCGGGTTCTACAGCCGGTGGAATGAAAACGACAACCTTTGCGGTGCTTATTTTAAATGCAATTGCCACATTTCGAAGTCAGGAAAATGCAGGGGCTTTTGGACGAAGATTGGAATATAATGTGATAAAAAATGCAGCAACGATAGCGATGCTTTATTTTATCCTGTTTTTTTGTGGCGGAATCGCAATCAGTGTATATGAAGGTTTTCCGCTTCTGGATTGTCTGTATGAAGCGGCTTCTGCTGTAGACACAGTAGGGCTGACCCTGGGGATTACCCCGAGGCTTCATGTTTTTTCACAAACTGTGCTGATTATATTGATGTATTTGGGACGTGTGGGCGGTCTGACATTAATTTATGCGGTGTTTTCCGGAGGAAACAAGGGGAATGCAAAACTGCCTATGGAGAAGATTATAGTTGGATAAGAAGGAGAAAGAATTATGAAGAACGTATTGCTTGTTGGACTTGGAAGGTTTGGAAAAAATATTGCTGTGCAGTTAAGCCAAATGGGACATGAAATTATGGCGGTTGACTGGAATGAAGAAAGGGTGGACAAAGTGCTGCCATTTGTGACCAATGCACAGATCGGTGACAGCACGAATGCGGAATTTTTACAATCTCTTGGGATTGGCAACTATGATATCTGTTTCGTGACCATTGGGGGAAGTTTCCAGAATTCCCTTGAAACAACGTCACTTCTAAAAGAGTTGGGAGCAAAACTGGTAATCTCCAGGGCGGAGCGTGGTGTCCAGGAAGAATTTCTTTTACGCAATGGTGCGGACAAAGTGGTCTATCCCGAAAAACAGGTTGCAAAATGGGCCGCTATCCGATACACGGATGACCATATCCTGGACTATATGGAGGTGGATGCATCTCATGCAATCTTTGAGGTAGAAGTACCGGCAAGATGGGTTGGAAAGACAGTAGGTGAGTTGGATATAAGGAAACGTTACAACATTAATATCCTGGCGGTAAAGGGTGAAAGAACATTCAATGCTGCAATTTCCACGGATACATCTTTTGCAGAGACGGACAAATTACTGGTACTGGGAGAATACAAGGCACTTCAGAAGTGCTTCCGTATATAATTAAACTGCCGGAGTGACGGACAAAGAGGTTCCTGAGTGTAAAAGTCAATACAAAGAAGCAGACCGCATTTTGACCATAACACAATCGCATGATATAATTTCCAAACAGCAGAAAAAGGGGATAGTCAAGATGAATCAAAAAATGGAAGATGATACTCAAAAGGCGGACGACCATATCCTTGTCTGTCTGTCTGCAGCACCCTCGAACTTAAAAATAATAGCTGCCGCAGCAAAGATGGCTAATGCGCTGCAGGCTCGTTTTACAGCTCTGTATGTGCAGGCCGGTACAAAAGCAGAAGCCATGGATAAGGAAAAGCTGGAAGAACATATCCGGTATGCGGAAAATCTAGGGGCAGAAATCGTAATGACCCATGGGGAAAACGTGCCCATGCAGATTGCGGAATATGCCAGACTTTCTCATGTTACAATGATTGTTATCGGACAAAGCAATGCCGGACGAAATCACTTTTTCAGCAAATCCACTCTGACGGAAAAGTTAATTAAAATTGTACCGGACATTGATATCCATCTTATTCAGGATGCGGTAAAAAATAAAACCTATTCGAAACGGTCCGTTACAGGAGCTACGGAAAAACCATCTGCAAAAGACTATTTCCTGACAGCTTTTATATTTGCAGTATGCACTTTAATCGGTTTGTTATTCCAAAAGCTGAATTTTACGGATACAAATATCGTAACTATATACATTTTTGGGGTTTTACTTACTTCAATTGTGACAGATGGATATCTTTGCAGCATAGCCGGATCATTTTTAAGCGTGTTCTTATTTTGTTTTTTTCTCACAGAGCCGAGAATGTCTTTTCAGACGTATGCGGTAGGATATCCGGTAACATTTCTTATCATGCTTATTTCGTCCGTGCTTACCGGAACACTTGCAGCAAAGCTGAAAGCACATGCAAAACTTTCCGCACAGCTTGCCTTTCGTACACAAGTTCTGTTTGACACAGACTGCCTGCTGCAAAGGGAAAAAGAAGAAACGGAGATTCTTGGAGTTACCTGTACACAGCTGATTCGCTTATTAAACCGCAGTATTACAGCATATATTGTGAAAAATGGAACTTTATCAGAGGGGAAACTTTTCTCCGGGGAAAAAGAAGATACTGAAGATTTTTTAACACAAGAAGAGCAGAATGTGGCTCGATGGGCCTATGAAAACAGGCGGCGTGCCGGTGCATCCACACAACATTTTCCCCAGGCCAAATGTTTATATCTTGCAATCCGAAGCGGGAATAATGTTTATGGCGTAATTGGGATACCGATGCAAAAGGAAACGCAGGATTCTTTTGAATACAGTATCCTGCTTTCTGTGATAAATGAGTGTGCGCTTGCCATGGAGAATGCACGAAATGCTATTGAAAAAGAGAAAAATGCAGTTTTAGCCAAAAATGAGCAGCTCCGTGCAGATCTTCTTCGGGCAATCTCTCATGATCTTCGGACTCCCCTATGCTCCATTTCCGGCAATGCAGATATGCTTCTTAACAATAGCGACCGCCTGGATGGAGTTACAAAGAATCAGATTTATACTGATATCTATGATGATTCAGTATGGCTAATCGGAGTTGTGGAGAACCTGCTTTCCATTACCAGACTGCATGATGGAAGACTGAAATTTAAGTTCACAGATCAGCTTTTGGATGAGGTGATTGCAGAGGCACTTAGGCATATCAGCAGGAAACATGATGATTATAAAATTGTGGTAGATTGTGAAGAGCTGGTTCTTGCATGTATGGACGTCCGCCTTATTATACAGGTTCTAGTGAATTTAATAGATAATGCCATAAAGTATACTCCGCCGGGTTCTGTAATCAGTATTCGGGGAAAGAAATCCGGTGGGAAAGCGCAGATAAGCGTGGAAGATAACGGCCCCGGAATTCCGAAAGAAATGAAGCCGCATATTTTTGAGATGTTTTATACAGGGAAAACAACGGTGGCGGATAGCCATCGGAGTCTGGGACTTGGTCTGGCACTTTGCCTCTCTATTATAGAAGCACATGACGGAACACTGATTCTGACGGACCGTGATCCGCATGGATGCAATTTTACTTTTACTTTACCATTAAGCGAGGTGACATTAAATGAATAAGACAGTAATTCTTGTGGTGGAGGATGACAGACCCATACGAAGCCTGATTGTCACTGCATTAAAAACACATGACTATAAGTACCTTGCGGCAGAAAACGGATCTTCGGCTATTTTGGAGGCTTCCTCCCACAATCCGGATATTGTTCTGCTGGATCTAGGCCTTCCGGATATGGAAGGAGTGGAGGTAATAAAGAAAATACGTACCTGGTCCAACATGCCGATTATTGTAATCAGCGCCAGAAGTGAGGATACGGACAAAATAGAGGCTCTGGATGCAGGCGCTGATGATTATATTACAAAACCATTCTCTGTGGAGGAATTACTTGCACGTATCCGTGTCACACAAAGAAGGCTTGCCATAGCACAGGCGGGGGAACAGGTAGAGACTTCGGTTTTTGAAAATGGTGAATTAGAAATAGATTATACGGCCGGCTGCACATATCTGAAGGGAGAAGAACTGCATTTGACCCCCATTGAATATAAACTGCTCTGCCTCCTGTCCCGTAATGTGGGAAAGGTCCTGACGCATACGTATATTACCCAGCAGATTTGGGGGCGGTGTTCGGAAAACGATGTTGCCTCACTTCGGGTTTTTATGGCAACGCTTCGAAAAAAACTGGAACCTGAGAAAAATGGGGTGCATTACATACAGACTCATATTGGTATTGGATATCGTATGCTTAGAATTGAAAAAAATGAGCAGGAGACTAACATCTAGTGGTCAGTCTCCTGCTTAATTATATGTCCAAACTTTACTTCAATTAATTCGGCATGATGCTTTCGCCGCGGCATTCATCGATGTAGGTGCGGATGATCTTTACCGCACCGTCAATGCCGGACTGGCTGGTGTTGATCAGAAGGTCATAGGAATCTCTAGCACCCCACTTCATATCCGTGTAGTATTCGTAGTATCTCTTCCGCTGTTTGTCCATCTGTTTTACGATTTTTTCCATGGCTGACGGAGTCATCTTCGCCGCATCTTCCGGCTTTAGCAGGGCCATTTTACGCTTTACCCGATCTTCCATCGGTGCGAACAGGAAGATGCTGACATGGGACTGATCGCTGAGGATGTAGTCCGCAGCTCGGCCCACGATGACACAGCTTTCTTTAGAGGCGATATCTCGAATCAGCTTGTACTCCTCGGCCTGAATGCGGTCGTATGGGGATGGCTGATACATTTCCATTCCGGAGAACATGGCGCCGGAAACGAAATCCGGAGCTTTCTCTTCATTATCCTTCACATAGTCTGCGTGAAAACCGGTTTTTTTCACGGCCATGTCTACAAATTCGTGATCGTAGAACGAAATACCCAGTTCCGACGCCAGTCTGCGGCCCACTTCGTGTCCGCCGCTTCCGAACTGGCGACCGATGGTTACGATGATTTTATTCTGTGTCATAGCGATGACCTCCTATCCTTTAGTTAGAATTATTATACCACAATTGGAATGAATTCATAAGAATTTTGGCGTTATTCCTTTAACGATTCGATGAATTTCTCCACGGCATCTTCGTTCGGCATCAGCGCCCGGGCCTGATCCGGTCTGCCGCCGCCTCGGCCGCCTAAGGATTTCGCATGTTCTTTTACCAGGGCACCGCAGTTTCGGCTTCCGTCGGAGAAGAGCAGGACGGTATGGCTGGGCCGGTGTACCAGCGCCATGAGGGCCGGTGCGGCCTCATCTTCCATGACGGCAAAACCGAGCTTTAGCAGGTCGTCCGGGGATACCAGAGTAAAAGAATCTTGATAGAAGTCCGGCGTGTCCCGATGGAGCAGGGAGGTGATTCGTGCCATCTCCCGATCCCGGTAGTACTGGCGAAGGCCGGTGCAGTCTTGACGGAGCTCGGCTTCTTTTTCATCCCGAATATCCATCTTCTGAAGCAGGTCGTGGCTGCCGGCGGAGAAGCGTTCCTGAACGGAGCGGAGAAGTGTATCGTCGGACTGCATGCTTTCCAATGCTCGGTCGCCGCATTCGAAATAGATGCGGTTCATTCCCTTATTGGGTTCGAATTTGTGAATCCGGATCAGTCCCACTTCGCCGGTGCGGTGGAAGTGAGTGCCGCAGCAAGCGACGCAGTCGTGGGGGGATTCCAAATCGCCAATGGTGACGATGGTAATTTCACCGTCTTGGGTGACCGGTTTCCGGGTTGGCATGACAGAAGCTTCTTCCCGGTTCGGGAAGGTGGATACGGTCACCGGAAGGTTTGCCCAGATTACTTCGTTGGCCAGTTTTTCTGCAGCCCGAACCTGCTCTTCCGTCAGCTTTTTTCCGTCATAGTCCATATCGATGGTGACGTACTCTCCGCCCATGTGGAATCCTTTGTTGGCTCCGCCGAAGAGTTGGATGAACGCACCGGTGAGGATGTGTTCGCCGGTATGGCGCTGTGTATTTACGCGGCGGCGGTCTTCGTTCAGTTTCTGGGTGACGGTCATGCCGACCTGCAGGGCATCAATCTCGGAGGGGTCGATCTCGATGGTGTGAGAAATAATTCCGCTTTCCTTATCTTCCTGAACATCGACGACGGAAACGGATGTGCCGTCCGGGGTCACAATTGTACCTGTGTCGCAAGGCTGACCTCCGCCCGTAGGGAAGAAAACGGTTCGGTCCATGATAATCCGGGTGCTTTTGCCGTCATTTTGAATCGCCTCAATTCGACCGTTCAGCTCGCGGCAGTCGACGTCGTGCTGATAGTATTTTTCTGTTGTCATAATAACCTCCTGCATCCGTTTTCTTCTGTGGAGAGAAGAAAATAACGGATTAATATCGTTTAAATTGTGGAAAACTTTTTATTAAAAATAGTGTGAAACACGTGAAACATTTGAAATACAAGGAAATCAAAATATATAAAGTTTTCAACATGCTAATGTGCAATAAATTGTATACAATTTTTCCGAATCCTGTGGAAAAAATCGTATCCCTTGAAATCAAGCACTTTACAAAGTGTTGATAAGTGTTTACCGGAGAATATCCTCAAAGGTGGCTCCGGGCATTTCGCAGAATGTCTTGAATACCTGAGAGTCGAATTTGTACCTTCCGGTGAGTTCCAGATTTCCGGAAATGAAGGTCGCTGCGAGATCCATTTCCATGGAAGATATTTTCATCACTTCCGAGCTCATGATGACCAGCTCGTCGGCACGGGTAATCAGATACGCACCGTATACATCGTTGTTCATGTAATAGTTTGACGTGTCCACGTGGGTGTTGTCGTTGTTATACAGAAGATAGAGAATCCCGTTTGGAACCGGAGAAATCTGTGAATCCGATGCCATCATGGAGCGGTCCAGGTCGAAGTGCTCCGGATCTTTGACGATCTTGTACGCGGAAACGTACTCCGGACGCCGCATCTGCATTGCCATCTCGATTTCCGAGAAACGATTGAAATAGGTACATTCCATCGAAGATACCAATGCCATCCGCTTTCCCTTCGTCATGTCCAGCCGGAGAATCAAGCGTGCGTAGAAGTATCCGTCATCGGCTTCCATTTGAGAGGTGCAGAAGAATTCTCCGGGTGCCTTTCCCTTTGTTGTTCGGTTGTGAATCAAGGTCATCATTCGGTACTGCCATTTCGGAATGCTCTGAAGCATTTCCGGTGTCATCGTGGAGAGCACCGAAGCGCCGATGTAATCCTTATCGCACATCCGCATGACGAAGTAGTTGATGGTTTCGTACATGGAGACGTTTTTGAGGCAGACTGCTCGGGTGGCCTCTTCCGGTGTCCACTCTTCGTATTCCGAATCTTCTTTGGCTGCCTCCAGCATGAGGCGAATTCTTTTTAGCGTATCCCTACGGAACTCCTGAATGTCCACATCGTGGTAGTGGAAGTATCCCTTATTGGTTTCGATGGCCATTTCAATCAGTCGAACGGCCGCTCCAAGGGAGATGGAGATTTCTCTGCCTCCCAGACTTTCGGAGACTCGCTTCCACTGTTCCTGACACTCGTACCGGCTGTGGAGCATGCTCACCTCCGCCATAGCTGGGTCGGTGAAGTATTCCAGGTAATCATCGATGCCGTATTCGGAAAAATCCAGATGCAGAATCTGGTAAATCTTGCTGCGTCCGGATTTCCAGGTAATTTTCATGGCGATAACGCCCATAAGGCGGGTGTCCGTGGCCACACAGCTGTCCCATTTGCAGTCTTTGAAATGATTGTAGAGGAAGGATTGTTTTCCTTCCACCGCATATAGTTCATTCATTGGCTTTTTAAACCCTTTCTTATATCATTTTGCATATCATGCCATTATACACTATTCTCAAAGAAAGTATCAATAAAAAGCAGGGGAAATTCCCTTGACATACCGGCATAAATGATTATAATGACCATAGACTAATCCTTATTACGAGCGAGGTAGGGAATGGGCCCGATGAACTCGCGGCAACCTCGGCAATAACAGTCGAAGGTGCCAAATCCCACAGTTCCCCGGAGAACCGGCGGAATCTGGAAGATAAGGAGAGTGGAAGCTCTCTTTGTTTGGAGAGCGTTTTTTTTATCCATTATTACTGAGCATACGGATATTTGGACCCATGACGAATATCCAGGAGATACAAAGGAGATTGTGATGAAAAAACTTTTTACCTCTGAATCCGTTACTGAAGGACATCCGGATAAAGTCTGCGACCAGATTTCCGATGCCATCCTGGATGCTATTCTGAAAGAAGACCCTCGGGCACACGTTGCATGCGAGACCGTGGTAAAGACCGGTTTCGTAATGGTATTCGGTGAGATTTCCACCACCTGCACCGCCGATGTAGAAGGCATCGTTCGGAAGGTGGTTACCGATATCGGTTACGACTGCAGCGATGTATGCTTCGACGGAAACACTTGTGCCGTTCTGGTTGCGATTGAAGAGCAGTCCCCGGACATCGCACAGGGCGTAGACGAAGCGTTGGAAGTGAAAGAAGGAAAGAGCAGCGATGAGGATGCTCTTACCGGCGCCGGAGACCAGGGCATGATGTTCGGTTTCGCCTGCGATGAGACCGAAGAGCTGATGCCGATGCCGATTGCACTGGCTCATATGCTGGCGCTGCAGCTGGCAAAGGTTCGGAAGGACGGAACTCTGAGCTACCTCCGTCCGGACGGAAAGACCCAGGTTACCGTAGAATATGATGACGACCGCGTGGTTCGAATCGACACCGTGGTTATTTCCACACAGCACGACCCGGACGTATCCCTGGAGCAGATCCGGAAGGATATGATTGAGTACGTGGTAAAACCGGTTCTGCCGAAGGAATACATCGGCGAGGATACCAAGTACTTCGTCAATCCGACCGGTCGTTTCGTTATCGGCGGACCGAAGGGCGACTCCGGTCTTACCGGCCGTAAAATCATCGTGGATACATACGGCGGATATGCCAGCCACGGCGGCGGTGCGTTCTCCGGAAAGGACCCGACGAAGGTGGACCGCAGCGGTGCGTACATGGCTCGTTACATTGCAAAGAACATCGTGGCAGCCGGACTGGCGCGCAAGGTGGAAATCGAGTTGGCATACGCCATCGGCGTAGCGGAGCCGGTATCCGTCTACGCGAATACCTACGGAACCGGAATCATCTCCGACGAGGACATCGTGAAGATCGTTCGCGAGCACTTCGACATGAGACCGGGTGCCATCATTAAGACACTGGATCTCCTGCGCCCGCAGTACAGACAGCTGGCGGCTTACGGACACTTCGGCCGGACCAAACTGGGCGTTCGCTGGGAGGACACGGACCGGGCAGAGGTACTGAAGAAGGCGGCAGAAGCTTACAAATAGAATGCGGCATTGCCGGTAAAAACAGCATCGGTGAATCCTGTTTTTACGGGAAGCGCGAATGAAAACGAAAGGCGTGAGTCACCCATGGGGCTTGCGCCTTTTGAAGTAGAAACGGACGATACTATGAAAAAATCATTTGACATTTGCATTATCGGCGCCGGCGCGTCCGGCATGGCAGCGGCTCTGGAGGCGGCGGAGGTGAATCCGGCGGCTCGAATCCTGGTGGTGGAGAAGAACGACCGGCCGGGGCGGAAAATCCGCGCCACGGGCAACGGACGATGCAATATTTCCAACGAAAAAGCGAAGAGCAGCCGGCAGGCGGTGCAGCTTCTGGAGAAATGGGGCATTGCGGTTCGGACGTTGGATTCCGGCCTCATGTACCCCTACTCCGAATCCGCCGGGGACGTGGCGGACCTCCTGGAAATGGAGATGAAGACCCGGGGCGTATCCCTTTGGACCGACACCGTCATAAAAGAAGTTTCGCCGCGTCCGGGAACGTCCGATTTCCTTCTGACGGTGGAAACTGCCGACTCCACGAAACGCATCACCGCATCCAAGGTCATCGCAGCGGTCGGCGGAAAAGCCGGCCCGCATTACGGAACCACAGGGGACGGATACAAAATGATGCGGAATTTGGGACATACGGTGACGGCACCGGTTCCCATCCTCACGCCGGTGGAGTGCAAGGGAGACGGCTGCAATTTAATTGGGGGAACCCGTGCCAAAGGAACGGTCACGCTGAAAGAACACCGGGGAGAAGACTGGAAGAAGGTTTTTGAAGAGTCGGGAGAGATTCAGTTCACGTCCTTCGGGATTTCCGGAATCTGTGTCTTTAATATGACCCGGTACATGCGGTTCAAGCCGGGAAGGGGCATCGATGATTTTCGAATCGAAGTCGACCTGTGCCCGGAACGGAATTTGATGGATTACATCGCGGACCGGAAAGCGCGCACGCCGGAGCTGAACGTAGGATGGCTCCTCACCTCTGTTTTGAAGGAAAAACTGGCCGCCTACGTCTTGGCGAGATCCGAAATCGACACGGCTAAGACCATCGGGGAACTGACGGAAGCGGAATGCCGTACCATCTGTGCTCAGGTGCATGGGCTGGCGTTTCAACCCACCGGGGTCCGGGGATGGAAGGAAGCGCAGTGCACATCCGGCGGCGTGGTACTTTCGGAATTGAATGAAAAAACCGGAGAGTCCAAGCTCTGCCCGGGGCTGTACATCACCGGGGAACTGCAAGACTATGACGGCCCGTGCGGCGGATACAATTTGAATCACGCCTGGCTGACCGGCAGCGCCGCCGGAAGGGATGCCGGGGGAAAGTGCAGGAAAAATGGAAGATAGAAGGGGATATAGAGAATGTATCATTATAGAGTGAACCAGATAAAATTAGCCATCGGAGAACCCAAGGACCGAATCCCGGGGCGAATCGGGAAGATGCTTGGAATTTCTTCGGATATGATTCAGAAATACGACATCCGTCGGGAGTCTATCGATGCCCGGAACAAGTCGGACATCCGTCTGGTCTATACGGTGGATTTTTTTACCCGAAAACCCGTTCGGCGTAAGAACAAAAACCTTCAGGAAGTGGGGGAGGAACGACCGGCAGAACCGGTATCCGGAACCCAAAAGCTTCAGGGCCGACCGTTGATCGTGGGCTTCGGGCCCTGCGGGATTTTTGCCGCATTGAAATTGGCGGAGAAGGGATATCGGCCGGTGGTCATTGAGCGAGGACAGGCCATGGCGGAACGGGTGGCAGATGTGGAAGCCTTTCGGCAGAAGGGATTGCTGAATCCGGAATCCAACGTGCTGTTCGGAGAAGGGGGCGCCGGGACTTTTTCGGACGGAAAGCTCACCAGCGGAATTAAGAACGGGCACATCCGGGAAGTGCTGGAGGTCTTTGCGGAGGCCGGCGCCAACCCGGCAATTCTGTACGAACACCGCCCTCATATCGGCACCGATGTGCTTCGGGAAGTGATTGTAAATATTCGCCACAAAATTCTTTCTCTGGGCGGCGAAGTGCGGTTCGGAACCCGGCTGGAGTCCCTTCAGACAGAAGAGGGCCGGCTCACCGGCGCGGTGCTGGTGAACGATGAAGGAAACCGGGAAGAGTTTGTCACCGATGCGCTGATTCTGGCAATCGGTCACAGCGCCCGGGATACCTTCGAAATGATTCATAAGAAAAAACTGCCGATGGAGCAGAAGCCGCTCTCCATCGGAGTTCGAATGGAACACCCGCAGGCCCTGATCGACCGGGCCCAGTACGGAGAGGAGCGGCGGCTTCCCCCGGCGGACTACAAAGTATCTTACCGCGCCTCCAACGGCAGAGGGGTCTATTCCTTCTGCATGTGCCCCGGCGGCGAAGTCATCGTCTGCTCCACCTGGGAAAAGGAACTTTGTGTGAACGGAATGAGCAACAGCAAGCGGGACAGCGGCACCGCCAACAGCGGTATCCTCTGCGATGTGCGCACATCGGATTTTGAGTCCGACGATGTGCTGGCGGGCGTTCGCTTCCAGGAGAAATACGAGCGGCTGGCGTATGAGAAAGGGCTGGAAGAACACGGCGAGATTTTCCGGGCGCCGGAGTGCACCATGGAGGAGTTTTTGACCGGCACGGGAAACAGCCGCTTTGTCACGGAATCCCTTCCGGATTTTGCGGTGGAAGGACTGCGGGAAGCGGTACCTCATTTTGCTCGCAAGATTAAGGGCTATGATTTGCCGGACGCCAAAATCAAGAGTGTGGAAACCCGAAGCTCTTCCCCGGTTCGAATCCTCCGGGATGAAAGCGGGCAGAGTGAAATCCGCGGAATCTATCCGGCCGGTGAAGGCGCCGGCTATGCGGGCGGAATTACCTCTGCGGCCTGCGACGGCATCCGGGCGGCCAATCACGTGATTGAGACTTTTGCGAAACCGGAATAAAAATAGAATGAAGAATATAATGAAAAACCTGCACCGGTCAGCAACAACTTGACATTGCTGACCGGTGCAGGTTTTGTTCCTTAACACTTTTACAGTCCAAATGCTTCCTTAATGGTGTAGAAGCCCTTCGGCTTGTCCTGAATGAACTCCGCTGCATCTACTGCACCGGCTGCAAAGGACTTAAAGCTGCCGGAGTGGTGGGTGATCTCCAGGCGCTCGCTGGTTCCCACGAAGTAGGTGGTGTGGCTGCTCGGAATGTCTCCGCCGCGCAGGGAATGGAAACCGATGTTTCCGTGCCGGCGAGGGCTGACTCCGCAGCGTCCGTATACCGCTTCCTCTTCCAGGGAGACGCCGCGGGCATCGGCCACGATCTCACCGATTTCCTTCGCGGTGCCGCTTGGCGCATCCAGTTTTGTATTATCGTGCATATCCAGGATTTCCACGTCCACATCACCGGCCAGCTCTGCCGCTTCCTGAATCAGCTTGAACATGATGTTTACCAGCTTGGAGGTGTTGGCTGCCAGCATTACCGGAATATCGTCGGCCGCGTCGTGGAATTCTTTTACCTGATCCGGGGTGAAGCCGGTGGAACCGCAGATCAGCGCCTTGCCGTGAGCTCTTGCGGCAGCCAGACTGCGCATGCCCATCTCCACGGTAGAGAAATCGATGATAACGTCGCAATTATCGATGACGGACTCCAGATCATCGACCACCGGCGCACCGATGGTTTTGCCCAGCATCGCCACTTCGCCGATGTCCTTGCCGATGTAATCCCTTCCTACAGGGCCGACGCCTGCAACGATTTCAATGCCTTCCCGCTGAGAAGCGATTTCGGTGATGAATTTTCCCATTTTGCCTCTTGGTCCAACGACAATTAATTTCATAATAATATAACCTTCCTTTCTGCGTGATTGTATTTACAACTGAAATATGATCTTATTTGGGTTGAATCCTATTGGTGCGGATTCTATTTGTCCACCCGGAAGTCCAGAACGATTTGTTCCGTGTGGGGCTTCAGCTGACGCATCTGCACACCTGCTGCACGGAGCATGGTTTTGGAAGCCAGAGTGGCATCGGAATCTGCGTACTTGTCGCTGAGATAGACGATTTCCCGGATGCCGGATTGAATGATGGCTTTGGTGCACTCATTGCAAGGGAAGAGGGATACGTAGAGAGAAGCCCCCTTCAGCGACTGACCGCCGGAATTGAGAATGGCGTTGAGTTCCGCATGGACGACGTATGCGTACTTGGTGTCTTTGCCGGTGCGTTCCCATGGGAAAACATCGTCGGAGCAATTCTTTGGAAAACCGTTGTATCCGGTGGAAATGATGATGTGGTCCTGGTTCACGATGCAGGCACCCACCTGTGTATTGGGGTCTTTGCTGCGCTTTGCTGCCAGCAGGGAAACCCCCATGAAATATTCATCCCAAGAAATATAATCTGTTCGTTTCATTCTGTTTGTTCCCCTTTTGGTTCCGTTGGGATTGACCGTATTTTCCCAACAATTTATAAAATTATTCTACAATACTCGATTGCGGTTATCAAGCACAAGAACGTGTTCTTTTTGGAAGACGTATAGCCGTTCATTTGATAAGAATGCTCAAATGTTGTATAATAATACGATTATTGTCTAAGGAGAAAAAATATGAGCACTCTGAAAAGAAGTATTCGAAATTATATGCAGGTGGCCATGGTGCTTGCCTTCTTTTGCTTGGTATTTTTGAATATTGCTATCCCAATATACGGGGATGCGAAATCGGAGGGGTATGAGCTTTTGGAATATAACCAGGAGACTCAAATTCTGAAATCCCACGAGTACGAAGTGACGCTGAAGCTGCGGGTGAATGCGCCGAAGGGGCTGAGCTCCGTAAAGGTAAATCTTCCGACGGGAAAGTATTCCCTGACGGATGTAAAGACCGTCGGCTGTACCGGACAGGCGATGAAAGATGCTAACAGCAATTACTACATTCAGCTGAAACCGGACACCAAAGACAACAAGTTTGCGGAAGGGGAGAACCTGTTCTCCGTCCGCTATCTGATTCAGGAATACAAGGATGAAAACAAGAAATACGACATGTTTCTGTATGACGCGCTTCCGACCAACTGGAATGTACCGATTCAGAAACTGAATCTGACGTTGAGATTCCCATCCGACTTTGATCTGTCGGACCTGCAGTACTACGGCGGCCAGTACGGCGCGCAGAACGTGCAGAACACGCTGAAGTATAAGATGAAAGACGGAACGCTCCACATGACAGGAACCCATCTGCCGGCCAACTTCGGCATCACCTTCAAGGCACAGCAGAAGAATGGCTACTGGCAGGGCGCATTGGATAATTCCTGGACGGTGCAGATGAGCATCATCCTTCTGTCCATCACCTTGCTTCTGATTTTCCTGTTCTGGTTCATCGGCGGAAGAGATCCGAAGGTGGGAAAGACGGTGGAAATGCATCCAATTGAAGGCGTGACCCCGGCGGATATCGGGTACCTGTTCTACGGGCACACTCGGATTCGAGATATCGCAGTACTGATTGTGTACCTGGCAACCAAGGGGTATCTCAAGATTGTGGAATATCGGCCAAAAAAGTATACGCTGGTTCCGCTGGCAGAACCAAAGGACGAAGAGCGGTACATCCGGACGGCATACAATATTCTTTTTGAAGATGTGTACGAAGGAAGACCGCTGGAACCGAAGATGGTGCACCCGAGACTTCGTGCGGTGCGGAAGAATATCGGTGTCAGCATTGAGAACGGATTCAATGCACCGAACATGAAAGCCTGCACCGGAATTTCTAAGGGGCTGCGGGTCCTGAGCATCTTGCTCCTCTCCGCCTGCATGGGCGGCGTGTGCGTTCTGACGCGGCTGTTCAGCTATCAGGAAATCGGCGTGACGGATTTCCTGGCTCCGACGGGAATCATCGCATTGATTCTGATTGCAATCAATGTTCGGTATGACAGAAGATATGATATGGATCGAAGTTCCTATCGCACCAGCATGATGATTTTGTTTGCCGTTTACGCCGGCGTAATCGCATTCGGCGGCATTCGATTCTACATGCAAGGCGGCAGCCTGTTGGTGGGAGCAGCGGCACTCTTGTGCGGCTTGGCAGCGCTGGTTCTCACATTGCTGATGAAGAAGCGCGGAAAAGGAAATGCAGAGCTGGTTACCCGGCTTCTGTGCATGAAGAATTTCATCGGTCAGGCGAATGGCGCCGAGATGGCGAAAGCCGGGCTGCTTCATCCGGATTATTATTATGAAATGCTTCCGTACGCCCTGGCATTCTCTCAGGAGGAGCTGTGGGCGAGAAAATTCCGGTGGATCGGTGCTAAGGGCGCGGAATTCTATGAGGAAAAGGCGGAAGGAAATACCATGGTAATCGGTCATGCTCGAAAACGTACCGAACAGGTGGCGAGGGATCTGAAGACCTTCTGCCGTACTGTAGAAAATGATTATCATCTGACGAATAGAAGAAGGAGAATTTTCTAATGAAAGAAAAAGAAAAAATAATTAATATTGCCGTTATCGCTCACGTTGATGCCGGAAAATCCACTCTGGTAGATGCACTTCTGGCACAGTCTCACGTATTTAGAGACAACGAACAAGTAGTGGACTGCGTCATGGACAGTGATGCCATCGAAAGAGAACGTGGAATTACCATTTATTCCAAGAACTGTTCCATCATGTACAAGGATTACAAAATCAATATCGTCGACACTCCGGGACACGCGGACTTCAGTTCCGAGGTAGAGCGTATTATGAAAACCGTAGACACCGTTATCCTCCTGGTGGACTCCAGCGAGGGTCCGATGCCGCAGACCCGTTTCGTGCTGAACAAGTCTCTCGAACAGGGCCTGAACCCGATTCTGTTCATCAACAAAATCGACAAGAAGGATGCGCGAATCGACGAAGTTGTGGACGAAGTATATGAGCTGTTCATGGATCTGGAAGCCAATGACGATCAGCTGGACTTCCCAATTCTTTACGGTATTGCCAGACAGGGTATCGCGGTCAGAGAACCTTCCGATGCGGATGAAGTGGTCATCGGAGAGGGCGCCGGCAAAATTAAGAAGAGCCCGAAGGGTTACGGCGACCTGAACATCGAGCCGCTGCTGGAGACCATCGTCAACCACGTGGAGCCATTCCCGGACAAGAGAGAAGAGCCGCTGCAGCTGCAGATTTGCTCCCTGGCATACGACGACTATATCGGCAGACTGGGAATCGGCCGCATCACCAGAGGCACACTGAAGGAAGCCCAGCAGGTTGCGGTTTGCAAGGAAGACGGTACCGTTTCCAAAAATAAAATCAATCAGGTCTTCGTCTACCGGGGTCTCCAGAGAATGCCGGTCGCAGAAGCGGAATGCGGCGATATCGTGGTCGTATCCGGTATCTCGGATATTTCCATCGGAGAGACCATCTGCGCACCGGACCATCCGGAAGCCATGGAGATGATTAACATCGAAGAGCCGACCCTGTCCATGAACTTCATGGTCAACTCCTCTCCGTTTGCCGGACAGTCCGGTAAATACGTTACCAGCCGTCACATCCGGGAACGTCTGGACAAGGAGCTGGAAGTCAATGTGGGTCTGGTGGTAGAGGAGACGGATTTCACGGATTCCTTCAAGGTATCCGGCCGAGGAGAGCTGCATCTGTCCATTCTCATCGAGAACATGAGAAGAGAAGGATATGAGCTAGGCGTATCCAAGCCGGAAGTTATCTTCAAGACCGGTGAAAACGGCGAGAAGCTGGAACCGGTGGAAGAAGTGGTCATCAGCGTACCGGATGAATATTCCGGCACCGTCATCTCCAAGCTGAATATTCGAAAGGGTATGATGACGCAGATGATGAGCGAAGGCAACGGATATTCCCGAATTGAATATTTGGCGCCGACCCGTGGACTCATGGGTTACCGGAGTGAGTTCATCAACGATACCCACGGTGAAGGAACCATGGTTCGCCGGTTCGAAGGATTTGAGCCTTATAAAGGGGAAATCCCGCAGCGTGTGAACGGCGTAGCAATCGCTCAGGAAGAGGGGAACTGCACCCCGTATGCGATCTTCAATATTCAGGAGCGGGTACAGATGTTCGTAGAACCGGGTACTCACGTGTATGAGGGAATGATTGTCGGAATGAATGCCCGAAACGATGACATGGTGGTAAATCCATGCAAGGCAAAGAGAGTCTCCAACATGCGTGCGGCCGGCAGTGACGATACCATCAAGCTGACTCCGCCGAGAGTATTCTCCCTGGAAGAAGCGCTGGAATTCATCAACGACGATGAGTTGGTAGAGGTAACGCCGGACGATATCCGTCTCCGGAAGAAATACCTGAACGAACTGGAAAGAAGACGGGCAAACCGATAAAATATAATTATGGAAATAAGGAATTGCCTTATTATTTATTAATATGCTATAATGGATTGGTTTTATTAATAAATTATCATCGGTTAATGTTAGTGAGGAAAACAAAAATGGGAAGAATTAAGCAATTTAAAAAGGTTTTGGTAGCAAACCGTGGTGAAATTGCGATTCGTATTATTCGAGCTTGCCGTGAGCTGGGAATCCGTTCTGTTGCGATTTATTCGGAAGAGGACAAGAATTCCCTGTTCCGTACCAAGGCGGACGAATCCTACGAAATCGGCAATGGAAAGAGCCCAATCGATGCGTATCTGGATATTGATGAAATTATCCGTTTGGCAAAGGCAAAGGGCTGTGATGCCATTCACCCGGGCTATGGTTTCTTGGCAGAGAATGCCGGTTTCGCGGAAGCCTGCGAGAAGAGCGGCATCGAATTCATCGGACCGACACATGAGATGATGAATGCACTGGGTGATAAGATTCAGTCCAAGCTGGTAGCGGAAAGCGTTGGCGTTCCGACCATCCCGGGCGTGGATAAGGCCATCTCTTCCGAGGATGAAGCGCTGGAATTTGCAGAGAAGTGCGGTTATCCGGTAATGCTGAAGGCGGCTGCCGGCGGTGGCGGAAGAGGAATGAGAATCGTTCGCAGCAGCGAAGAACTGATTCCGCAGTTCCGCAGTGCCCATAACGAAGCGGTAAAAGCATTCGGCAACGGAGATATTTTTATCGAGAAATACCTGGAAGAGCCGAAGCATATTGAGGTTCAGGTGCTGGGCGATAAGTACGGCAACCTGGTGCACCTTTATGAGAGAGATTGCTCCGTACAGAGAAGACACCAGAAGGTCATCGAGTTCACACCGGCGCTCTGCCTGTCCGACGCGCAGAGAGAAGCCATCTGCAATGACGCCATCAAGCTGGCAAAAGCAGTGGATTACCGCAGTGCCGGAACTTGCGAGTTCCTGCTGGACAAGAGCGGTCAGCACTACTTCATCGAAATGAACACCCGTGTTCAGGTAGAGCACACGGTTTCGGAGCTGGTAACGGGCATCGATATCGTTCAGGATATGATTCTGATTGCCGAGGGTTATGCCCTGGATTCCGAGAGAATCAACATCAAGTCCCAGAAGGACGTTACCATGAACGGTTATGCCATTCAGTGCCGTATCACCACTGAGGATCCGGCCAACAACTTTGCACCGGATACCGGTACCATCACGGAGTACCGTTCCGCAGCGGGATTCGGAATTCGTCTGGACGGCGGAAATGGTTTTACCGGATCGGTAATCTCCCCGTACTATGACAGCTTGCTGGTAAAAGTATGTTCGCACGCTCGTAGTTTTAACGACACCATCAACAAGGCGGTTCGTGCGCTGACGGAGATGCGTATCGAAGGCGTGAAGACCAACATCGGATTCCTCCTGAACGTGCTGAACCACCCGACATTCCGTGCCGGAAACTGCAACACCGGATTCATCAACGACAATCCGGAACTGCTGAACATCCGTGCGGTAACCAACAGAGAGCTGCAGGTTCTGGAATTCCTGGGTGACAAGTATGTAAACGAAACGAAGGGCCACAGAATGGACTATAACATTCCGGTGGTTCCGCAGATAGATAAGAGTCAGATTCCTTCTTTCCGCGGAACGAAGCAGCTGTTGGATGAGAAGGGTCCGAAGGCGGTTGCGGATTGGGCGCTGAACCAGAAGAAGCTTCTGCTGACGGATACATCGTTCCGAGATGCACAGCAGTCACTGATTGCCACTCGAATGAGAACCAAGGATTTGGTGAAGATTGCACCGGCAATGGCCACTTACGGAAAGGATTTCTTCTCCTTCGAAATGTGGGGCGGCGCGACCTTCGACGTAGCGATGCGTTTCTTGGGCGAAGATCCGTGGGAAAGACTGGAAACCCTGCGTGAAGAGATTCCGGATGTTATGTTCCAGATGCTGTTCCGCGGTGCGAATGCGGTAGGATACCGGAACTATCCGGATAACACCATTCGGAAGTTCATCCGTCAGTCCGCGAAGTCCGGAATCGATGTATTCCGTATCTTCGACTCCCTGAACTGGATTAAGGGCATGGAAATCGCTATCGATGAGACCCTGAATCAGGGTAAGATTGCGGAAGCCTCCATGTGCTACACCGGAGATATCCTGGATGAATCCAGAGAGAAGTACAACCTGAAGTACTATGTAAACATGGCGAAGGAACTGGAGAAGAGAGGTGCGCATATCATCGCAATCAAGGATATGTCCGGTCTGCTGAAGCCGGTGGCTGCGGAGAAATTGGTACGTGCACTGAAGAACGAAGTGACTGTTCCGATTCACCTGCATACCCACGACACATCCGGAAACGGTGTGGCAACGGTTCTGATGGCTGCTTCTGCCGGATTGGATATTGCGGATGCCGCATTCAACAGTATGTCCGGACTTACCTCGCAGCCGGCACTGAACTCCATCGTTGCTGCGCTGGAAAGCTCGGATCGGGATACCGGTATGGATCAGAGAGGTCTGCAGAGAATTTCCGATTACTGGGTAGACGTTCGTCCGGTATACAGCCAGTTCGAATCCGACCTGAAGTCGACCACCGCAGAGATTTACCGTCTGGAGATTCCGGGAGGACAGTACTCCAACCTGAAGCCTCAGGTAGAGAGCTTTGGTATCGGACATCGTTTCGACGATGTAAAAGATATGTACGTGAAGGTAAACCAGATGTTCGGAGATATCATCAAGGTTACTCCGTCCTCCAAGGTGGTGGGCGATATGGCGATCTTCATGATTCGAAACGATTTGACACCGGAGAACATCGTCGAAAAGGGTGTCGATTTCGACTTCCCGGATTCTGTTGTTTCCTACTTCGAGGGAATGATCGGTCAGCCGGAAGGCGGATTCCCGGAAGATCTGCAGAAGGTTGTGCTGAAGGGCAGAGAGCCGATTACCTGCAGACCGGGCGAATTGCTGGAAGATGACGATTACGAAGAATTTAAGCGTCATATTGTAGAGGACCTGGGTCTGGAAGGAACGGATCAGCAGCAGCTCAGCTATGCGATGTACAGCAAGGTATTCGACGATTACGTTAAAAACCTGAAGAAGAAGGGCAACTTCCGGAATATGGGTTCCGATGTATACTTCCACGGAATCGCATTGGGTCAGACGGCAGAGATTACGCTGACCGAAGGAAAAACCATGGTTATCACCCTGGAAGATGTCAGCGCACCGAATGCGGAAGGAATGAGAGACCTGACCTTCACCATCAACGGAAATCGCAGAGTGATTTCTGTGAAGGATAAGCAGGCACTCACCACTTCCGTAATGGCGGGCAGTGTGATTCAGTTCGCTAGCGAGGACGATCCGGACGAAATCGGCGCCAATATCCCGGGCACCATTGTCAAGGTCATCGCCAAAGCCGGAGACGAAGTGAAGAAGGGTGAACCGATTGCGGTTATCGAAGCCATGAAGATGGAGACCAACGTACTGGCTCTGAGAGACGGCGTCATCGAGAAGATGTATGTAAAGGAAGCGGATAGCGTTAAGTCGGGTCAGCTCATTGCTACATTAGAAACACTTGCGATTGACGAAGAATAATAATATAATAACGTCTGGAGAAGGGTAAGGGATTAAACGAAACACTATTTTTCACAAGGTGAAAGGAGAAATTTTACGAATGAAAAGAATTCTGGTAATCAACCCTGGTGCGACATCCACTAAGATCGCAGTTTATGAGGATGAGAACGAGGTAATGCGCGTTGGTATCGATCACGATGCTGCAGAAATGGACAAGCACGAAAAGATCGTTGATCAGATGCCGTTCCGTCGTGACATCATCATGAAGACTCTGGAAGAGAAGGGCTTTAAGCTGGAAGATTTTGATGCAATCTGCGGAAGAGGCGGACTGCTCAAGCACATCCCATCCGGTACTTATAAGGTAACTGATGCAGTAATCGAGGACATCAAGAACCCGCCTTACGGTGAGCACGCAGCTAACCTGGGTTCCTACATTTCCAAGGAACTGGCAGACAAAGTTGGTATCCCGGCATTCTTCGTTGACCCGGTTGCCGTTGACGAGCTGGAAGACGTTGCTCGTTACTCCGGTCTGAAGGGCATGGAGAGACAGAGCTTCTGGCACGCACTGAATCAGAAGGCTGTTTGCCGTGAAGCTGCAAAGCAGATTGGAAAGCCATATGAAGAGCTGAACATTATCGGTGTTCACCTGGGTGGCGGCGTATCCGTTGCTGCACACAAGCACGGCAAGACCGTAGACCTGAACAACGTTAAGGACGAGGGTGCTATGGGTATGGACAGAGGCGGAAGCCTGCCGGCAAACGCACTGGTAAACCTGTGCTACTCCGGAAAGACCAAGGATGAAGTAAAGAGAATCATCGGCCGTGAAGCCGGCGTATTCTCCTACACCGGAACCAAGGATTTCCGTACCGTAGAGAATAAGGCATTTGATGAGCACGATGAAGAGTGCATGGGCGCATTCAAGGCAATCGCTTATCAGCTGGCAAAGGATATCGGTTCCATGGCAGCTGTTCTGCGTTTCGATGTAGACGCTATCGTTTACACCGGCGGAATGGCTTACAGTGAACGTTTCTGCGAGGAAATCACTTCCTACGTAGGAAAGATCGCTCCGATTATCCGTATCCCGGGCGAAGAAGAGATGAAGGCTCTGGCTCTGGGTGCACTGAGAGCTCTGAACGACGGAGATTACAAGAATTATTAATCATTCGGGACGGACTTGGCTCCGTCGGAATTGAATAATGTTCGGAAGCCCCCCCTGCAGAATTGCAGGGGGATTTCTTTTCCCTTTGCACCAAGTCTCAGGCCATTTTCGGCGCGGGGCCGCGGGGGACTTGGTGCACGAATCCCCGCAAAGCCTTGTTCTTCCGTTCTCTTTGCACCAAGTCTGCGGGTTGTTTCAAGGCGCGGCCGCGGGGGACTTGGTGCACGAATCCCCGCAAAGCCTTGTTCTTCCGTTGCCTTTGCACCAAGTCTGCGGGTTGTTTCAAGGAGCGGCCGCCGTGGACTTGGTGCATGAATCCCCGCAAGGCCTTGTTCTTCCGTTCCCTTTGCACCAAGTCTCAGGCCATTTTCAGCATGCGGCCGCCGGCAAACGTGATTTGAACCACCGCTTGTGTGATTTTTTCTTAAAAAGAAGTATAATTAAAATATCAATATTTCCAATTGTGTTCAATGGGAGGATGGACATGGACAAGAAAAGAATTCGACACATGGGCCTGGCGGCGGTGCTGAGTATCGCCATGCTGGGCACCACTGTACCGGTGACAGTTCTGGCGGCGACCCCGACCGGAACGGCAGCGGAGAGCGGAGAGGTGCAGGCACCTTCTTCGAAGGAAGAAGCGGAAGCGGCAAAAAACGAAGCCCAGAAGCGCTTGGATGCCAGCGAGAAGGCGTATAAGGACGCTCAGGCGAAAAAGGATGCCGCAGAGAAGGCGCAGAAGGGAAAGCAGCAGGAATACGATCGGCTGCAAACCGAGCTGAAATCTGCGGAAACAAAAGCCGATAACGCCTTCCGCGATGCAGTGACGGAGAAAGAGAAAGCTTTGAAGCAGGCGGATGAAAAGCTCCAGACAGCAAAGTCAGAGCTGACGAAGGCACAGACGAACTTGGACCGAGCGAAATCGGACTGCGATAAAGCGACAACCGATTATCGGGAATCGCAAGATGCCATCGAAACCGCAAAGCAGAATCTGGAACAGGCAAAAAAAGAAAAGACCGATGCGGAAGCGTCCGTAAAGAACGCACAGACCGAAATGGCTGCGGCTCAGACGAAGTACGAACAGGATTTGCAGGATGCCAAGGAAAAGCTGAAAGCGGCACACACCGCCTACGGCAATGTGGGCATCGATTTTCTGAACAGCGTGATTTCCAACGACAGTTATAAGATTGCGAACTGGAAGAAACTGCTGGCCAATTCGTCGGACGACAAAGTTAAGAATGCTTACGATGAAACTACATTCAACGAAGCGTTTTCTGTAGAAAATCTTCTGAGAGTTGCAACTCTTCTGGATACCTGCAACAACTATAGGAAAACCGATAACAATTTCACCGAAGCCAACAACCGCGTGGCCATGAAGCTGAGCCCGGAAATGGTAGTGTCTGCTACCGCCTCCGCCATGGTGAGCCGAAATCAAGGGGACCACGTATTGTTTAATACCGGAGATAATGAAATAAACAGGATTAATTTTCCAAATGCAACCAACTGGTCCGAAAATCTTGCTCGGGGATACCAAGATCCGTTTGACGGATGGTATACAGAAGAGAAAGAAATCTATGATAACAACAAGAAAGACGGAACCGGACACTATACGAATATCACGGAAGACTACGGTGCTGCTCCAATGACCGGCATCGGTATCTCCTACGGTTCTGAAGAGTATAGAGTGTCTTACTGCCAGCGTTTCGCCAACCGTGCAGTGGGAAAGACCTACACATCACAGGAGTGGCGGAATGCGGTGAACAGCTTCGCTTCCGACGCAAAGTCCAAGCTGGATCAGGCAAAGGCAACGAAGGAAAAGATCGAAGCCAAGGATTCTTCCGCAGTGAAATACTACACCGATGCGGAGACCGCACTGCAGAATGCAAAGTCGAATCTGACCGAGAAAGAAAAGGCCGTTACGGATGGAGAGAAGGCCGTAACCGACAAGACCAATGCATCTCAGAATTTAAAGAAGCAGATGGATGCGGCGAACAAATCGGTAACCGATGCAGAAACCGCGGTATCCGAAAAGGAAGCGCTTCAGCAAAAGGCGCAGGGAGCCAAGGATGCCGCTCAGAAGGAGTACGATCGGGCGAAGGCCATCGACCGGGAAAATCCGGAGTCTTACCGGGATGCTTTCCCGGACCTGGTTCAGGCAGTACAGGCGGTAACGGACAAGAAGACCGACGTCAGTCAGGCAAAGGATGCGCTGGACACTGCAGTGAAGGAAACGGAAGCGACAGAATCGAGTCTCCAAGATGTCCGTAAGACTTACGAAGAAGATAAGGCGGCATTCGAAGAAGCGAAGAAAACCTATGATGATTTTGTGAAAAAAGAATCCCCTCTCGAAATCCGAAAGGTGGTTCTTTCCAAAACCTTGCTGACTTACAACGGCAAAGTACAGAAGCCGTCCGTAAAGGTCTACGATGAAAACGGCACAAGGATTACCGCAGGGTTCAAAGTGATTTATCCGTCCGGATGCAAGAATTTGGGCAGCTACAAGGTGACCGTTACCGGAACCGACAATTACAAAGGCACGGTAACCGCATCCTATGTAATCCGTCCGACAAAATGCAAAACACCTTCCGTGAAAGCGGGCAAAAAGAAAATGACCGTAAAGTGGAAGAAGCTGGGCGGTGGAAGCCAGACCTATCAGATTTACGTTCTTAAGAAGGGGACCAAAAAGGCGAAGTATTACACGAGCACAAAGACTTCGAAGACCATTAAGAAGCTGGCAAAGAAGAAAACCTATTCCGTAAAGATTCGAAGCTATAAGAAAATCAGCGGGAAAACCTACTATGGGGCATGGTCCGGAACCAAGAAGGTAAAGATTAAATAATCCGGAGGATTTTAAGAACAAACGTTTGCACGCAGGCTCCGAAGATGCTATACTGTAACGTATCATAAATCATTTCAGAAAGGGTACGAAATGGAGAAAAACATTGTCATTAAAGGAGCCTGCGAGAACAATCTTCAGGATTTGGATGTAACGATTCCCCGGGACCGGCTGGTGGTATTCACCGGTCTGTCCGGTTCCGGGAAGTCATCGCTGGCTTTTGATACCATATATGCCGAAGGCCAGAAGAAATACGTGGAAAGCCTGTCTGCTTATGCCAGACAGTTTTTGGGATTGATGAAAAAGCCGGATGTGAAGGTGATAGAGGGCCTTTCTCCGGCTATTTCCATTGACCAGAAAACCACCAACAAGAACCCGCGTTCTACGGTGGGAACCGTTACCGAGATTTATGACTATTTGAGACTGCTTTATGCGCGAATCGGAATTCCGCACTGCCCGATTTGCGGCCGGGAGATTACCAGCCAATCTGTGGACAGCATTGTGGATCGGATTGCGGGACACGAAATCGGCACCCGGCTGACGGTACTGGCCCCGGTAATTCGAGGACGAAAGGGAGAACACAAAGGGGTCTTCGGACGAATTCAGAGAGACGGCTACACCCGAGTTCGGGTGGATGGCGAGATGCACCGCCTGGATGACGGAGAGATTCTTTTAGAGAAGAACAAGAAGCACACTATCGAAATTGCCATCGACCGGATAGTGGTGAAAGAAGACAACCGGAGTCGTATTGCGGAGGCGGTAGAGCTGGCCATTCGGGAAGGGGAAGGACTGGTGAACGTTCTTTTTGCCGAGAACCAAGAGGACGGAAGCCGAAAGGAATATGAGGAGACCTTCAGCACGATGCTGGCCTGCCCGGAACACGGCATCGGCATCGAGGAGATGGAGCCGCGGATGTTTTCGTTTAATGCGCCGTACGGGTCCTGTGAGACCTGCACCGGACTTGGTTTTACCCTGCGGATCAAACCGGAATCCCTGGTGACGGATGAGAACAAGAGCTTGGTGAAGGGCGCGATGGGGAATGTTTTTGCCTCGATGGATGCCATGGGGTTCTATCGGCAGATGCTACAGCAATTGGCCATTGACCACAACACGGACATCACCCGGCCGTATAAGGAACTGCCGGAGGATTTCAAGAAGGAACTGATCTACGGAACGGGAACTCGGAAGCTGAAGTACACCTACACCAGTAAGAGCGGTCGTGTTTCCCATATGAATCATACTTTTGAGGGCATCATTCCGAGTCTGGAGCGCCGCTACGGTGAGTCCAAGTCCGACTACATCCGCGAGAAAATCGGGGGCATGATGACGGAGGCGGAGTGTCCGACATGTCACGGTCGTAAGCTGAAGGATACGGTCCTGGCGGTGACGGTGGGGGGTAAAAATATCATCGAAGTGACGGACATGTCCGTGATTCAGGCGATTGATTTTTTCCGGAAACTGGAATTGACGGAACGAGAGAAGGTTATCTCGAAACTGATTACCAAGGAGATTATGGACCGGCTTTCCTTCTTGCAGACGGTGGGACTGGGATACCTGACGTTGTCTCGGGCGGCGGGCACCCTTTCCGGCGGAGAGTCCCAGCGAATCCGGCTGGCTACTCAGATTGGATCCGGTCTGGTAGGCGTTTTGTATATTTTGGATGAGCCGAGCATCGGCCTTCACCAGAAGGATAACGACAAGCTTTTGCAGGCCCTTCGAAACCTCACGGACATGGGAAACACATTGATCGTGGTAGAGCACGACGAGGATACCATGTATGCGGCGGATCACATCGTGGATATCGGTCCGGGGGCCGGAATTTACGGCGGAAAGCTGGTGGCCCAAGGAACGGTGGAGGATATCAAGGCGTGTAAGGAATCCATCACCGGTCAGTATCTGTCCGGGGTTCGGAAAATCGAAATTCCGGCGAAGCGACGGGAAGGAAACGGACTGTCCCTTCGAGTGCTGGGGGCTGCGGAGAACAACTTGAAGAATATCGATGTGGAGATTCCGGCAGGAAAGCTGGTATGCGTGACCGGTGTATCCGGTTCCGGCAAGAGCAGCTTGGTGAACCGGATTATTTACAAAGGGGTTGCATCGGTAACCAATCGACTGCAGGAGACGCCTGGCAAATATCGGGAGATTCAGGGTATCGAGAACTTTGATAAGGTTATCGATATCGACCAGTCGCCAATCGGACGGACACCGAGATCCAATCCGGCGACTTATACGGGAATGTTCGACCATATTCGAGATTTTTTTGCCCAGATGCCGGAAGCGAAGGTTCGGGGATATTCCAAAGGCCGGTTCAGCTTCAACGTGAAGGGCGGCCGATGTGAGGCCTGCCGCGGAGACGGCATCACGAAAGTGGAGATGCACTTCCTGCCGGATGTGTACGTGCCGTGCGAGGTATGCGGCGGTGCCCGGTACAACCACGAGACTTTGGAAGTAAAATATAAAGGAAAGAATATTTCTCAGGTGCTGGATATGTCCGTTTCGGAAGCCCTGCCGTTCTTTGCGAACCAGGCGGGAATCGAGCGGTATCTGAAGACGTTGGATGAAGTGGGTCTGGGATACGTGAAGCTGGGACAGCCGTCTACACAGCTTTCCGGCGGCGAGGCTCAGCGAATCAAGCTGGCCACGGAGCTTTCCAAGCGGAGCACCGGTCGGACTTTATACATCCTGGATGAGCCGACCACGGGACTTCATTTCGCGGATGTGGATAAGCTGATGTACGTGCTGAATCGTTTGGTGGATGACGGAAATACGGTGCTGGTAATCGAGCACAATCTGGATGTAATTAAATGTGCGGATCACATTATCGACCTGGGTCCGGACGGCGGTGACGGAGGCGGAACAATTGTGGCTACCGGCACCCCGGAGGAAGTGGCGATGTGCCCGGAATCCTATACCGGGCAGTATTTGAAGCGGATATTGGAGAAAGCCGGAAGGCTTTAATTGAAAAAACAGTGCCATCCATTTTGAGGCTGGCACTGTTTTGTATTACTTCTTATTTCTCATGAACCCGTTTGCCGGTGATGTGGTGGATATCCAGTTCCAGAATCTGTGTGCGGGAGGCATTTGTCTTGGCAGTTTCAATGCCTTCTTCCCGGGTCGGGTAGTACTTGATTCCCAGGCTGCACAGTTTCTCAAAGGCTTTCTTCTCATCGGAAACAAGGTGAATCTCGCCGAATACGATGACGCTGTGCAGAGTGCAAGCCCAGTCATCTTCCGAGTAGGTGCCTTTGTCCAGCACGCAGAAGGATACTTTCCCGTTAGCTTTAAGGGCATCGATTTTGTGTCCTTCTTTCGCGCAGTGAAAGTAGATCTTGCTTTCGCCTTCATCATAAAAATAATTCATCGGGATGCCGTAAGGGTATCCGTCCTCGCCAAAGAGGGACAACACGCCTCGGCCTTCCTCCGCCAGAATTTTCCGGCATTCCTCATCGGTAATCTGCTGTTTGAAGCGACGCATTTTGCGAAACATAGCGGCACCGTCCTTTCAATTTGATTATACATATTCATCTTATATCAATAAAAGTGTACCACAAAAGGGGACAGCGAAAAAGAAAAAATTCCGCCTGCAATTAGAACAGCAGATGGGCAATCGGGCAGACGATTGCCAGAGAAATAATGGTTCGCTCCAGGAAGATGAGGAACAGTTCGAACAGGTTGATTGGCAGCTTGGAGCTGAGAATCAGTCCGCCTACTTCGTCCAGGAAAAGCACCTGGGTTACGGAAACCACCGCAACGATGAACCGAGTCATTGGAACCGCATTGGTGCCGGCGATGATTACCGATGGGGTGAACATATCGGTGAAGCCGACCACCATGGTGGAAGCCGCCGCAGCGACATCCGGCACCTGCAGGGCGCTGAGAAGCGGACGGAACGGCATGCCCAGCCAGTCGAAGACCGGAGTGTAGTTGGCCACCACAAGGGCCGCGGTACCGATGCACATAACGGTTGGCAGGACGCCGAACCACATGTTCAGGCAATTTTTTGCGCCGTTTCTGAAGAATTCGCCAACACCTTTGTGGGCTGCGGCTCTCTTCATGGCCAGGTGCAGGCCGTACTCTTTCGAAGAAGTAAAACCCTCCGGCAGCGTTTCCGGCATGGCTTTGCCCGGAATCAGGTAATCCTTCGGCTTTTTCCGCAATGGATAGATTCTCGGACAGATTACTGCGCAGACGATTCCAATCAGGCAGATTATTAAGTAGTAGATGCCGAAATACTGGGTCAAATCCACCTGAGCCAGTACCACCATGGAGAAGGTGATGGATACGGCGGAAAAGCAGGTCGAAATGATGGATGCTTCTTTTGTGGAATAGTAGCCGCCCTCGTACTGATTGCAGGTGAGCATAACTCCCAGCGTGCCGTCACCGATCCAGGAGGTGATGCAGTCTACCGCCGCACGGCCCAGAACCTGGAACAGGGGACGCATGAACTTCGTCAGCAGGGCACCCACGAATTCCAGAAGACCGAAATCCAGCAGCAGCGGAAGCAGGAAGGAGGCAATCAGGAAGATGATGACCAATCCCACGATGAGGCCGAGGGCCATTCCGCCCTGATCCGGACCGGTAATGGCACCGATGAATTTCGAAAACCCCCGCCCCTGTTCATTTCCCAGATTGAAGTAAGCCAGCCAGCAGAAGATGCATCCCAGCACACGGGTGGCCGCCCAAAATGGTGTACAGCAGAACGCTTCCTTTAAGAGCGCATTTTCCATGATGAATTTCGGTTTGGCGAAGGCCATCAGGCACAGTACGGCCGAAACGGTCAGGATGAACAGGCAGAGACCGGGCAGGATGCTCTCTGCGATTGCAGAAATCCAGTCCGCGATGATTTTGACGGCAATGGTCCAGCTTCCATCCACCTTGATCGGAATCATGAACAGGAAGATTCCGATGACGGAAGGCACAATGAATCGCGCCTTGCTAACGTTCTTTTCCATAATAATATTTTCCTCTCTCTTTCTTTGGTCGCACGGCTATGTATTTTAACCCGTACAATGTGAAATTATACATGAGCATGAATATCATTACAATCCGTAAACGGAAAATAATTGACAGAATTTGGAATCGTGATACAATGGAACTGCAGTAAAAAAACATACGGGGAGCTGGAAGCAACCGGCTGAGAGGAAGGAATACTTCGACCCATAACCTGATTTGGATAATGCCAACGGAGGGAAGATAAGATCGTGAAACCCACGGATTACCGGAACGAAAGTTGGTAATCCGTGTTTTTTATTGCAGGCGGCAGACCGGGAGCACCACTTTCTGCCGCGGTAGAAAAAATTGTTCATTTGAATCCGGCAAAAATTGCCGGTAGAAAGTAAGGAGGATTATTTTGAGCAATTACACGACACAGATGGATGCTGCAAGAAAAGGCATTGTGACGGAGCAGATCCGTACCGTTGCGGCAAAGGAAAACATGGATGTCGAGGCGCTTATGAAACTTGTTGCAGAAGGAAAGGTTGCTATTCCGGCGAACAAGAGACATGAGTGCTTATCGGCAGAAGGTGTTGGAAGCATGCTCCGCACCAAAATCAATGTCAACCTCGGCGTATCCAGAGACTGCAAAGACTACGACATTGAGATGCAGAAGGTGATGAGCGCAGTGGACTTGGGCGCCGAAGCGATTATGGACCTGTCCAGCCACGGCAACACTCAGCCGTTCCGCCAGAAGCTCACATCGGAATGCCCGGTAATGATCGGAACCGTTCCGGTATACGACAGTGTCATTCACTATCAGAGAGACCTGGCCACCCTGACGGCACAGGATTTCGTGGATGTTGTCCGCCTTCACGCAGAGGACGGTGTAGATTTCGTCACACTGCACTGCGGAATCACTCGGAAAACCATCGAGCAGATTCGGAAGCACAAGAGAAAGATGAACATCGTCAGCCGTGGCGGAAGTCTTGTTTTTGCATGGATGTGCATGACCGGAAACGAGAACCCGTTCTACGAATACTACGATGAGATTCTGGACATCTGTGAAGAATACGACGTTACCGTATCCCTGGGAGATGCTTGCCGTCCGGGATGTCTGGCCGACGCAACCGACGTATGCCAGATTGAGGAGCTGGTTCGCCTGGGCGAGCTCACCAAGAGAGCGTGGGATCACAACGTACAGGTAATGGTGGAAGGTCCGGGACACGTTCCGCTGGATCAGGTTGCCGCCAACATGAAGGTGCAGCAGAGCATCTGCATGGGCGCACCGTTCTACGTACTGGGACCGCTGGTGACCGATATCGCTCCGGGATACGACCACATCACCGCTGCAATCGGTGGTGCCGTAGCAGCCATGAACGGCGCGGCATTCCTGTGCTACGTAACGCCGGCAGAGCACCTGGCGCTGCCGAACGTGGAAGACACCAAGCAGGGCATCATCGCCTCCAAGATCGCCGCTCACGCAGCGGATATCGCCAAAGGCATTCCGAATGCGCGGGATATCGACGATAAGATGGGAGATGCCAGAAGAGAATTGGATTGGGATGCGCAGTTCGAGTGCGCCCTGGATCCGGAAACGGCGAAAGCCATCCGGGACGACCGTTCCCCGGAAGAAGATCACAGCGAAACCTGCAGCATGTGCGGTAAGTTCTGTGCGGTACGGAGCATGAACAAGGCTCTGTCCGGAGAATACATCGATATTCTCTAAGTTCTCATAAGAGAAAGTGCCGACGATTCGGTAAAAACAAGTGCGGTGCTGCGGTGGATTCCGAGCCCCGGAGCATCGCCAAATGAAGACGAAAACAAGCAATCTGGATGCGCCGATTCTGTAAGTGAAGGAGGTGAAAGGGATGAAAATCAACGGGGAAGATCGGAAATTCGACAGACCCATGACCGTAGCGGAGATGCTGGAAGCGGAAGGCTACAAGAAAACCGCCGTTGCGGTGGAAGTGAATCTGGAAATCGTGCCGAAGACGGCCTATGACACAAGGGTTCTTCAGGAAGACGACGCCATCGAAGTGGTGAAATTCATGGGTGGCGGTTAAGCCGACGCCGATGACGAACGAATTTTTTTTTATAGATAATCCCTAAAAAGAATGATGCGGAACGTGCCAGTCACTTCCGAATCGATGCAGGAGAAAGGTGCATTCAAATGAAAGACGATAAATTAGTAATTGGTGGAAAAGAATTTAATTCGAGATTTATTCTGGGCTCCGGAAAGTACAGCCTGGATCTCATTAAGGCAGCGGTGGAGAATGCCGGTGCAGAGCTGATCACCGTGGCCGTTCGCCGGGCCAACACGAAGGACAGCGAGAATATTTTGGACTACATTCCGAAGAATATCACCCTGCTGCCGAATACCTCCGGTGCGCGGACGGCGGAAGAAGCGGTTCGTATTGCCAGACTGGGCAGAGAGCTGGGATGCGGAGATTTTGTAAAGGTGGAGATTATGCGGGACAGCAAGTACCTGCTGCCGGACAACCAGGCGACGGTGGAAGCGACGGAGATTCTGGCGAAGGAAGGGTTCATCGTCATGCCGTACATGTATCCGGATCTGAATACCGCAAGAGATCTGGTGAATGCCGGCGCCGCTGCGGTAATGCCGCTGGCTTCTCCGATCGGATCCAACAAGGGTCTGGCAACGAAGGAATTTATCCAGATTCTCATCGATGAGATTGAACTTCCGATTATCGTGGATGCGGGAATCGGAAGACCGTCTCAGGCATGTGAAGCCATGGAGATGGGCGCGGCGGCAATCATGGCCAACACCGCTTTAGCAACCGCCGGCGATGTACCGCAGATGGCCAGTGCATTCGGCAAAGCCGTAGAGGCCGGAAGAGAAGCATACCTGGCCGGTCTGGGAAGAGTCCTCACCAGAGGCGCATCCGCTTCCGATCCGCTGACCGGATTCCTGCGGAACTAGGGGAGGTGCTTTATGGAAAATGATTTTTTGGTGGATTCCGAGCATCTGTCTCCCGCCGCTCTGGAGAAGAAACATCGTCTGGAGAACGACCCGTCCTCCAGAATCGATCATATGAAGTATCTGGAAGGAATGGATCAAATCGATCCGTCCCTCCGCCTTCGGGTGATGAAGGAAATGGCGGAATACGATCCGTCCAAGTACACGGCACGGGACGTGCAAAGGGCTTTGGAGCAGGAGTCCTGTTCCGTTGAGGATCTGAAGGCACTGCTGTCGCCGGCAGCGGAACCGTTCCTGGAGCAGATGGCTCGCCGGGCCAACCGGGTGACTTCCCGTCACTTCGGAAATTCCGTGAACATCTTCACGCCGCTGTACATCGCCAACTACTGCGAGAACTACTGCGTATACTGCGGATTCAACTGCTACAACCACATTCGGAGACTGAAACTGGATTCGGAACAGATTGAGCACGAGATGAAGGTCATCGCGGATACCGGTATTGAGGAGATTTTGCTGCTGACCGGCGAGTCTCCGGTAAAAAGCGATGTGAAGTACATCGGCGAGGCCTGCAAGCTGGCGAAGAAGTATTTCCGAAACGTGGGCATCGAAATATATCCGGTGAACGTGAACGATTATCGGTATTTGCACGAATGCGGGGTGGATTACGTCACCGTATTCCAGGAAACCTACGATTCCGATCGCTACGAGCAGCTGCATCTGGCCGGCAACAAGAGAATCTGGCCGTACCGCTTTGAAGCCCAGGAGCGTGCGCTTATGGGCGGCATGCGAGGCGTTGGAATGTCTGCATTGCTGGGGCTGTCGGATTTCCGAAAGGATGCCTTTGCCACGGCGCTGCACGCCTGTCTGCTGCAGAGAAAATATCCCCACGCGGATATTTCCATCTCCTGCCCGAGACTGCGTCCAATCGTGAACAACGACAAAATCAATCCGAAGGATGTGCACGAGACCCAGCTTTGCCAGATTCTGTGCGCATACCGGATTTTCCTGCCGTTTGCGCAGATTGTGGTATCTTCCCGAGAGAGCCGCTCTTTCCGAGACGGGATTACCCGGATTGCGGCTACCAAGGTTTCCGCCGGGGTATCCACCGGAATCGGCGACCATGAGGAGAAGTATACCGGAAAGAAGGGGGGAGCCGAGGGCGACGAGCAGTTCGATATCGACGACAATCGGAGCCTGGAGGAGATGTACCGAGATCAGGAGGCGGCCGGCCTTCAGCCGGTGATGAACGATTATGTGTACGTGCAGTAATCCGAATATTCTGGTAATCACCAGCCGGAAGCGGTTCGAAGGGGAAGCGGACTTCCTGAAACAGATTGAGAAAATCGCTGCGGCGAAGCCATTCGGCATCGTACTTCGGGAGAAGGATCTGCCGGTAAAAGAATATTCGGAGCTGGCACGGAAGGTCCGGGATATCTGCCGGAGTGCCGGTGCTTTGTTGATTGTTCACAGTCACCCGGAGGTGGCGCGGGAGCTGGGCGTCCCGGCGCTGCACATGCCGCTGGATGCCTTGGAAAAATTGAGTTCGGAGGAACGGAAGGAATTCGAGGTGCTGGGTGCATCCTGCCATTCCGTGGAGGATGTGCTACTGGCAAAGGCACTGGGATGCGATTATGTGACGGCCGGGCATGTGTATGCAACGGACTGCAAACCGGGCCGGCCGCCCCGCGGCGCAGACTTCCTGGCGGAAGTCTGCGGTCCGGCCGCCCCCATGCCGGTGTTTGCGCTGGGCGGCCTGACCCCGGCCCGCGCACCGGAGGTGCGGCGGGCCGGAGCCGCGGGCTTCGCCATGATGAGCTCCGCCATGGATGCGGAGAACCCAGCGGACTTGTTTCGAAAGTACCTGGAATCCGATTTCTTTTCCGAACAAGGAATGATATAATGAAATCATAAAACGCAAAAGGGGAGCTAGAGATGATAACAGCGGAAGAAAAAGAACGGTATTCCCGTCAGCTTCTGATCCCGGAATGGGGAGAGGAAGCCCAGGAAAAATTAAAAGCGGCAAAAGTGCTGATAATCGGAGCCGGGGGCCTGGGGTCCCCGGCCTCCCTGTATTTGACAGCAGGAGGAGTGGGAACCATCGGAATCGTGGATGGAGATGCAGTGGACCGCTCCAACCTTCAGCGTCAGATTCTCCACGGGACGGGGAATCTGGGACAACCCAAGGTGGAATCCGCCGCAGAGACCCTTCGGGATTTGAATCCCAATGTGGAGATTATTCCCATTCACCGGATGGTCACCCGGGAGAACATCGGAGAGTTGATTGAAGACTATGATTTTATTCTGGATGCCACGGACAATTACCATACCAAATTCCTGATTAACGACGGCTGTGTGGAGAAGGGGAAACCCTACAGCCATGCGGGAATTCTGGGACTGAACGGACAACTGATGACTTACGTACCGGGAAAAGGACCTTGCTACCGGTGTATTTTTGGGGAAGAACCGAAACCGGGAGAAGCGCCGACGGCGAAAGAGGGGGGCGTCATCGGACCCATTGCCGGAATCGTGGGATCTTTCCAGGCGGCCGAAGCGATGAAATACATCACCGGAGTGGGAATGCTCCTCACCGGAAAAATGCTCACCTTCGATCTTTTGACCGGACGCATTCGGGAAGTTCCTTTGCCGGATGCCAATCCGGAATGCACGGCTTGCGGAAGCCGGCGGAAAGGATAGAGATTATGTTTAAAGACCCTAAATGTTATGTGGAATACGTTCCGGGGAAGAGCTTTAAGGAGGCTTTTGCCAATGACCGAATTCCCCTTCTGTCCATGCACCGGCTTCGTGGCATGGATTACCGGATTACTCGGAAGATTTCTTATGAACGGACGGTGAACGACTTTCTGCTGGTGCTGAATGTAAATGATTCCATGCGTTCCCTTCGGAATCGGCAGGATATGGTGGTCCTGCTGAACGAACAGGGGGCCTTGATTCGGGAAGACGGACAGTGGACCCTGTATTTTACGCCGGACGAATTCGAACGTTCTACTCTGTCGGATGAGGACTCCTTGATTCCGGTCCTGGCGATTCTGGAAGAAAAATGGGCCGCCGGAAAGCTGGCACGCAGCCGGATTCCGAACCGCAGTTTGAAAACCCTGGTGGCCAACACCGCGCCGTTCTCCATTCTGGATGAATACTGTAAATCCCAGCCGGGACAGTATCTGGCCGTGGCGAAACAGATTGTCACCGACGGCCCCGATGAACTGCTGCACCGCGTTCCGGTATGCCGGTACAAAAATCTCACCACCGTGGATGTGCGGGAAATCGAGAATTACAACACCGTCAAGATGTTGCTGGACGATTATGCGGAACAGTGCGAGGCGGCGGATCTGGGCGAGTGCATCCAGCCTTTATCCATCGCCGTTTTCGGCTATCCGGGCTCCGGAAAATCCTTTGGCGTGAAGCAGATTGCGGAAACCAGCGGAAATTTTGCGGTGTATGCCATCAACCTGTCTCAGATTGAAAAGCCGGCCGCCCTCTTTGAGGCGCTGGACGAAGCGCTGTCCAACGCAGAAGGCAGCATCCCGCTGGTGTTCTTCGATGAATTTGATTCCGACCGGGAAGGAATCAACCGCGGCTGGCTCCGGTACTTCCTGGCACCGATGCAAGACGGAGAATACTCCCTGTGGGGCAAAACCAAGAAAATCAACAAGGCGGTATTCGTCTTCGCCGGCGGAACCGCACATTCCTTCAATGATTTTCTGCCGGGGGACGATGAAGAGCGAATTGCAGAGTTCCAGCGGGTGAAGGGACCGGATTTCGTCAGTCGCCTGAAGGGTATTCTGAATATCCGAGGACTGAATCCGGACTGCAAGACGGACCGCAGCCATATCATCCGCCGGGCGATGCTCCTTCGCCAGCAGATTATTCGCCGGATTCCTTCGGTGTACGATGAGGAGACCGGAAAGGTAAACATTTCCAACGGACTTCTTTCCGCACTCCTTCGGGTGTCGGAATACCGTCACGGAGCCCGCTCTTTGGAATTCATCCTGGCCATGTGCCGACTGTCTCACGTGAGCCGATTCACGCCGTCCAACCTGCCTATGAACACCCAGTTGGATATCCATCTGAACGTGGCGGATTTCGAACGAAAGCTCACCTTCGAGCAGATTCTGGGGAGCATGGTGGAGAAATACGCCTTCATTTCCCACGAAGAATATCGGAAGCGCCGACTTCGGGAGGTGTCCATGAAGTTGGCAAATGAAAGCGATAACCTGAATCCGAAAGCGCTGGACCGCATCTGGGAAGAAGAGGAAATGGCGGACTGGGAAGACCTGGACGAGTTCTTCAAGGAAGGCTATCGTTCCCGCATTCGGTTCTTGGGAGAGCATCTGGTGCAGTTCGATGCGGTGCTGGGCATCCGGCCGATTGTGCCGAATGCTGTGGACACCATTCGAGAACTGTACGGTCCGGACCTGGAGCTGCTGTCGGAAATCGAACATCGCCGCTGGGTAAAGGACAAGCTGGAGGACGGCTGGACCGCCGGGGTGAAGGATTCCGAGCTGAAGCATTCGCCGGAGCTGGTTCCGTACGACGAACTGCCGGAAAGCACCAAAGCCTTCATCCGAAAAGAAATCCGTGAAGTCCCAAAACTACTAAAATCCGTGGGATACGAGCTTTACCGGAAATCCTATTAAATCTCATAAAAAAAGACGCCATGCCGAATCCTTGGGTATGGCGTCTTTCTCCTTTTCTATACTATCCTATTCTTCCGGTGGCCCGAAATGCACCGGTTCTTCCGGCTGCAGCGGCGCCAGATAATTGTTTTTCTGAAGTTCCTCCTGAATGACATCCAGAATCTCCTCGCTGTCTGCCGTTACGGTATGGTAGTGGTAGCCGGAGGTGGAGCGGGAAAGCAGTCTGCTTTTACCCCCGTGCATCTCCGCCATGTAATGGGAGACGTCCAGGCGGGAGCGGATGTTCAGTTCACCGCGAACCACGCCGTACACCCGGTGGTAGATAAAAACATCTTTGATGGTGCCGCCCAGATCCACAATTCGGGTGAGTTCGTCTGCCGCTTCCTCTTCCGTGTGGATGACCTTAAAGACGCGAGTTGCCCGGCCGGTGCTTCGCTCCAGCAGGTAGCCCCGATTGGTGGGGGTGATATGAATGCCTTGTGCCCGAAGCAGGGCGATGTCCTGCACGATGACCTGCCGGCTGACTCCGAAGGTTTTGGCCAGGGCACTGCCGGAGATGGCACGGCCGCTGTTCTGCAATTTCTGAAGTATTTCGGATCGTCGAATTTCGCCGTTCATGAGGCGCCTCCTTTTCAAGTTCTGTCGGGTTCTTTGTTTCTATTATACACCATCGAGGCTTGCTCGTGGGACTTTACAAAGATTTGATGTTTGATTTACATCACGCTGATAGTTGTAAAATCCATTCTCCGCTACAATAACCGTAGAAGAACAGGAGGATAGAAAAATGAACGAGACTTTACAGACATTATTCGGTCTGCTGGGAGGACTGGCGATTTTCCTTTACGGAATGAATAAAATGAGCGATGCCCTTCAGAAGGCGGCCGGAGATAAGATGAAGCGGATTCTGGGATTCCTGACCAAAAACCCGGTAATGGGTGTTTTGGCCGGCGCACTGGTAACGGCAGTGCTCCAGAGCAGTTCCGCCACCACCGTTATGATTATCGGATTCGTCAGTGCCGGGCTGATCAGCATGCCCCAGGCGATTTCCGTGATTTTCGGTGCCAACATCGGTACCACAATGACGGCACAGTTGCTGGCGTTTAAGCTCAGCGACTACATCTACCCGATTATTTTCATCGGGTTTATCATGTACTTCATCTCGAAGAAAGACAAAATCAAACAAATCGGCATGGTTATCTTCTCCTTCGGGTTGCTGTTCGAAGGAATTGAAATCATGGGCAGCGTGATGAAGCCGCTGGCAACCAGCGATGTGTTCATCCAGCTGATGGGTCAGGTAAAGGATATGCCGATTCTGGGCGTCGCCCTGGGAACCGTGATGACCCTGGTGGTACAGAGCAGTTCCGCTACCATCGCGGTGCTTCAGAACTTTGCCAGCCAGGCAGGACCGGACGGCGTCACCAGCATCATCGGATTAGCCGGTGCAATTCCGATTCTCTTGGGAGATAATATCGGCACCACCATCACCGCAGTCCTGGCATCTATCGGACAGTCCCGCGACGCCAAGAGAGTTGCGGCGGCGCACTGTACCTTTAACATAACGGGAGCGGCAGTGGCGTTCTGCATCCTTCCGTATTTTGCAAAAGTCGTACAGTACATTTCCACCAAAGGTCCGGAGGTATCCGTCATCTCCAGACAGATTGCCAATGCCCACACGTTGTTCAACGTAACGGTAACCCTGATTTGGCTGCCGCTGATCCCGCTGATGGTTCGTTGGGTCAGCTGGCTGATTAAGGGAGATCGGAAACCGGCAGAGAGCCTGGGAGAGCCGAAATTTCTGGACCGCCACGTGCTGACACAGCCGTCCGCTGCACTGTACCTGGTGTCCCGGGAAATCGGAAACGTTGCCAACCTGGTGGTGGACATGCTGCAGTCCGCAAAGGATATCGTGAAGAAATCGACGTCCACGGAAGAACAGACCCAGCTGCAGGATTTGTCTGCCGGCATTCGCGAACTTCATCAGAAGGTTTCCGAATACATCGTACAGCTCTATGAAGAGAGTAAAATGAATGACATGCAGTCCGAGCAGGCGGCCGGACTTCTGGGAGTTGTCACCACGCTGAAGAGAATGGCGATTCGAAGCAACGAAATTCTGTCGCAGATTCACAGTATCATGAACAGCGGCCGAAACCTTTCCGGCATCGCCAGAGGGGAATTGGTGGAATGCTTCGAGGAAATTCAGCAATTCTTTACACTGGCCATGGATGCGGTAGCATATGACACGCCGATTTCCATGGAGCAGATTAACAAATCGAAAGCGCAGCTCCGCCGCTCGCAGAAGAGCTTTCGAAAGGCACACCTGAAGAGAGTGCAGAACGGAGAATGCGATGCAGGACTGACAGATGATTTCAACGATATTATCTACAATATGGAACGTTTGGTGGACGATTGCGTGGAAATTGCCACCGAAGCGCAGGATAATGTGCATTTCGTACATCGTTCCGAGGTTGGCGTCATTCTGCCGGATACGGTGGAACCGGAAGAGGGGGTGCCGGAGGGACCGGCAGGCGCGGATTTCAGCAGTGTAAACGGGTAAATTATCGGATTCGGTTCCTGTAGTTCTATCCTGTAAGCTGAACCGGTAGTTTAATACATTCGTAGAGGAAATGCACCCTTTTGGTGTATTTCCTTTTTTTTATGGAAAAAATATGTTACTATATAACAAAATGTGTATGATTTAATGAAAGAAAGGGGAAAACGACCCATGGCGGAGAAGATGGCAAGGGCATATGAGGGCGCGGAGACTTACATTCCGGTGCTGGATGATTGCAGCGATGAGGAGATGAATCTGGAAGTGGAGCAGGTCGTGGACGGAATTCTGAAGGATTACCAAAAGGGCCGGGATATCGACAATCTCAAGTTCTTCGAACAGCCGGACCGAGATCAGATTGTGGTGATTCTGGATGAGCTTCTGGCAGTGCTGTTCCCGGGATATTATCGGGAGAAGGTATACCATACGGTGCACACGGAGACCAAGATTTCCGTGATTATTGAAGACGTGATGTATCGTTTGCGGAAGCAGATTGAGCTGGCACTTCTGTACGATGAACGGTATGCGGATGTGGATCGGGCGCAGCGGAAAAAGGCGGCAAAAAAAATCACGCTGGAGTTCTTCCGGCGGCTTCCGGAAATCCGGGAATATCTGGATACGGATATCGAGGCGACCTTTGAAGGCGACCCGGCAGCCAACAGCAAACACGAAATTGTTTTATCGTACCCGGGAATTCTGGCGACGGCAATCTATCGATTGGCCCACGGCCTGCAGCGCTTGAATGTGCCGCTGATTCCTCGTATGATGACAGAATACTCCCATACCCAGACGGGGGTGGATATCCATCCGGGAGCAAAAATCGGAAAGTATTTCTGCATCGACCATGCCACCGGCGTTGTTGTGGGATCCACTTCGGTAATCGGGGAACATGTGAAGATCTATCAGGGCGTGACCATCGGCGCTCTGTCCACGAAGGACGGTCAGAAGATGCACGGAACCAAGCGACACCCAACGATTGAGGATTATGTAACCCTGTACTCCGGCGCTTCGGTGCTGGGCGGCCGTACCGTAATCGGCGAGGGGGCGGTCATCGGCGGCAACGCATTCGTGACGAAGTCCGTGGATCCGCACACCACCGTTACCATTAAAACCCATGAGCTGGTGGTGGACCGAAAGAGCCACAAGAAGACCGACGAGAAAGAATTGGAACAGGACGACAGCTTAATTTAGAGCGTGCATGAAAATATATACAACAGATTTGCTTGAAATTGAAGTATAATAGCTGTTATATATTGTCGCTAAGAGAAGAAGGGGGGAATTAATGAACAATTCAAAGGCTGATATTTCCAATATTTACAACCTGAACGGAAGAGTTCCGCTGGGAAAAGCGGTTCCGTTCGGACTGCAGCACATCCTGGCGATGTTCGTCGCGAATATCGCACCGCTGATCATCGTGGCAAACGCCTGCCACCTGGGGTCCGGTGAAACGGCCAAACTGATTCAGACCACTATGGTGATTGCCGGAATCGGTACGTTGATTCAGCTGTTTCCGATATGGAAGGTGGGCTCGGGATTGCCGATTGTAATGGGCATCAGCTTTACGTTCGTGTCCGTAGCCTGCACCGTCGGCGCCCAGTATGGCTACAACGCTATCGTCGGCGCGGTAATCGTCGGCGGCTTTATCGAAGGGACCATCGGTCTGTTCGCGAAATACTGGACCAAACTCATCACGCCGATTGTTTCGGCTAGCGTCGTAACGGCCATCGGATTTTCTTTGTTGTCTGTCGGTGCCTCTTCCTTCGGCGGCGGCAGCGGAAACGAGCGGTTCGGTTCGGCTCAGAACTGGATTCTGGGAACGGCAACACTACTGAGCTGCCTGCTCTTCGATATGCTGGCGAAATCCTACTGGAAACAGCTGTCCGTACTTTTCGGATTGATCGTGGGTTATATCCTCGCTGTATTCATGGGGGCGGTGGATTTCTCCGCACTGCATGACACCGCAGCGGTAAGCCTTCCGTCCATCATGCCGTTCAAGCCGGTGTTCAAAGCCAGTGCCATCGTGTCCATGACATTGATTTTCCTGGTATCCGCCACGGAGACCATCGGCGATACCTCCGCGCTTACAATCTCCGGATTGAACCGGCCGGTAACGGTAAAGGAAACCGAAGGCTCTATCGCCTGTGACGGATATGCCAGCATGCTGTCCGGTATCCTGGGATGCCTTCCGGTCACTTCCTTTAGCCAGAACGTGGGACTGATTGCCATGACCAAAGTCGTGAACCGAATGGTCATCGGAGTAGGCGCCTGCATCATGATTCTGGCAGGAATATTTCCGTTCTTCGGGGCTGTGCTGGCGACCCTTCCGGATGCGGTACTGGGCGGCTGCACCATCATGATGTTCGGCAGCATCGTCGTAAGCGGAATGAAAATGATTGCGGCATGCGGTTTCGAACAGCGGAACATCACCATTGCGGCACTGTCTCTGGGAATCGGAATCGGTTTCACCCAGGTTCCGGAAATCTTCAGCGTGTTCCCGCCAATCATCTACACCGTATTTGCGGAAAACTGCGTTGCGGTCGTATTCATCGTGGCGATAGTGGCAAACCTGATTCTGCCGAAGGACAGCGAAGCGGCGAAGGAGGAATAGTTCGAATACGAAAAACAAAAATTCTGTGCAAGCATCTCTCGAGGTGCCTGCACAGATTTTTTTCATTAATCCTCTTGCTTTTTCCGATGTATTAGTGCTATAATGTAAAACTGAATAATTTTAGGTACATATTTTCCGTAAACGGAAAAAAGAGTAAGGAAAAAGGATGGATAAGACGGAATTTTACAATGTTCTGGATATTTCAGATCCGGAAGAGTTTACCTATTACGAGAACATGGCCTCCCTGCTGGAGGAGGATCAGACCATAGAACAGAACCTGATTGACGATTTGCTTCGGGAGGTGGATTTCACCCGTTTTCGGGATTTGGCGAAATCCTATTTTGAAGAATTCCTCAACCGGGTACCGGACGAGGAGACGGACCTCTACTTCCTGGCGGATACCATGCGCCGCTCGGTGGTGGGGTGCGAAGATCCGGAAAGCCTGGCGGATGCCATTTACCGGTTCCGGAAGTGGTACATCGTGGAGCCTTCGGTCATCGATCGAAATACCGGGGAGGAAATCTGCGTTCGGGATGCGCGATACAATATCAGTGCGGCAGCGTTCCTGGGAGAGAAACCGGAATACGATTTCCACAAGGCCTACAACTACGAGATTGACGGCTATGATGTCTCCGTACAGGATATGGTAGAGGGAACAGAGATATAGAAAGGAATCATCTGATGAAATTAAGAATAATTTCCGAGAGCGGAAACGTTCCGGCGTATGCCACGGAGGGTGCTTCCGGGATGGACCTAAAGGCCTATTTGCAGGAATCCATGGTGCTTCAGCCGATGGAGCGCCGACTGGTACCCACCGGAATCTATGTAGAAATTCCGCAGGGCTATGAGGGCCAGGTTCGGGCCAGATCCGGGCTGGCGATCAAGAAAGGCATCGGTCTGGTGAACGGAATCGGCACTATCGATTCCGACTACCGGGGAGAACTGAAGGTGCCGCTGATTAACTGGGGGGCGGAACCGTTTGAAATTCAGAACGGAGACCGAATTGCTCAGCTGGTAATCGCAAAATACGAGCGAGTGGAAGTGGAAGTGACCACCGAGCTTCAGGATACCGTTCGCGGCGAAGGCGGTTTCGGTCACACAGGAATCAAGGGCTAGGATTACAATGAATTACCGGGAAGATATCGAGAAACGGGAATATGAAATATTGGATGCACGGGCGGCGAAAGCGGCGGAATCTCGGGGACGGCAGATGGCGGAAGCGCCTTGCCGTTACCGGACGGATTTTCAGCGGGACCGGGATCGAATCATTCATTCCAAAGCGTTCCGGAGACTGGTGCACAAGACGCAGGTGTTTTTGGCGCCGGAGGGAGATCACTATCGAACGCGGCTGACTCACACGTTGGAAGTTGCGCAGGTATCTCGGACGATTGCCCGGATTCTGAACTATAATGAGGACCTGACGGAGGCCATTGCCCTGGGGCATGACCTGGGACATACGCCCTTCGGTCACAACGGAGAGGCGATTTTGGACCGAATCTATCCCGGCGGGTTCAAGCACCGCGAGCAAAGCCTTCGGGTGGTGGACCGATTGGAATCCTCCGCCAAGCGTCGGGGTCTGAATCTTACCGCAGAGGTTCGGGACGGCATCCTGAATCACAGCGGACCGAATCTTCCTTTTACCATGGAGGGTCAGATTGTGCGCTTCAGCGATCGAATCGCTTATATCAATCACGATATTGACGATGCCATTCGAAGCGGTGTCATTTCCGAGAAGGACCTTCCGGAGAAGAACATCCGGGTGCTGGGGCGAACCCATTCGAATCGAATCAACAATCTGATCGACAACCTGGTACACGCCAGTGCCGATCAAGACCGCATTCAGCTCAGCCCGTCTTTTCAGGAGGCGCTGGATGAACTTCGGGAATTCATGTTTCGAAATGTCTATGACAGCGCTCGGGTAAAAAGAGCGGAGGACATGAACAAGGTGGAGATGGTGATTCGCCAGCTGTATGATTATTTCTGCAGTAATCCGGACCGCATGCCGGACCTGTATCGGGAAATTGCCGGAGAAGACGGGAGGTCAGAAGCGGTAAAGGATTACATTTCCGGGATGACGGATCGATACGCGATTTCTCTGTATTCGGATCTGTTCGTACCGAAAGCCTGGACGGATTACAAGGGATAGCCGGAGAATGTAGGAGGAACGGATGGCATTTGACAATAATTTTATTGACGAATTGAAAACCAGGGTCAACATTGTGGATGTCGTCGGCCGAGAAGTCTCGCTGAAAAAAGCGGGAAGCAGCTATAAGGGCCTGTGCCCGTTTCACAGTGAGAAAACGCCTTCCTTTAACGTGAATGAGGAGCGGCAGTTCTACCACTGCTTCGGATGCGGAGAGAAAGGGGATGTAATCCATTTTGTGGAGCGCTACTATAACCTGTCTTTCGTGGAGTCAGTGGAGAAGCTGTGCGAGGATTACGGAATCCGGATGCCGGAGCAGAAGCGGGGGCATCGCACGGATTACAACAAGTATTATGAAATCAACCGGAAAGCGGCTCGGTTCTTCTTCCGAAAATTGACGGAAGGGCCCAATCTGGGGTATGCATATCTTCGGAAACGAGGACTGAAGGACAATACCATCCGGAAATTCGGACTGGGATATGCGCCGGACAGCTGGAATGCCCTGATGAACCACTTGGAAAAAGAAGGTGTGACCACGCAGGACATGCTGAAGCTGGGGTTGATCCAGCAGGGCCGGAAGGGGTATTACGACAAATTCCGAAATCGGGTGATTTTCCCAATTATCAACACGGCGGGAAAGGTGATCGGGTTCGGTGGCAGAGCACTGGGAGACGTGCAGCCGAAGTACCTCAACTCTTCCGAAAGCGATATTTTCTTAAAGAAAAACAACCTTTATGCCCTGAACATCACGAAGAAGGATATCTCTTCGGAAGATCAGGTGCTGATGGTGGAAGGATATATGGATGTGATTTCCCTGTATCAGAATGGGATTCACAACGTGACCGCTTCTCTGGGGACCGCACTGACGGAGAACCAGGGACGGTTGATTAGCCGGTACACGAAAAACGTGGTGCTGTCCTACGATGCGGACAATGCCGGAATAAACGCGGCGATGCGAGGAATCGATATCATCCGCAAAGCGGACTGCGATGTCCGAATTCTGCAAATCAACGATGGCAAGGATCCGGATGAGTTTGTCCGCAAGAATGGGAAGGAAGCGTTTCTGGAACTGATTCGAAATGCGGTTCCCGCAACGGATTTCCGGCTTTCCGTCTTGAGACGGGGATTCGATTTCAAATCGGACAACCAGGTGCTGGAATACATCCGGCGCTGCGTTCCGGTGCTGGAACAGCTGAGCCCGGTGGAGCAAGATATCTACATTCGAAAGCTTTCCGAGGAGTTCGGAATTTCCGAGTATGCGATTGCCGGCGAAATTCGGGCGGACAGCGGAAAACAGGCCGCTCGGGTACCGCAGTACCGCAACTGGCGAGAGCGCAGTCAAGGAAGCAGTACCGAAATACGGATGGACTTTACCTTTTTGGTATTGGCCATGGCGAATCGGTATTATGTAAAAAGAATGGAAGCGGACGGCATACGCTTCCGCACCGCAGTGGGAAGTCGGATTTTCCAAGCGGTGAAGAATCTGGCCGGGGAAGAGTACCCACCGGGAGTGATGGGCGTGGATGTGCAGAGAGTGTACAACGCCTTAGATCCGGAGGATGAAGTGCTTCTCCGAAATGCAGTCAAGAACATTCGGCTTGGGCCGGATGATGAAATATTTTATAACGAATGTCTGGCATCCTATCAGATGATTTACTTTCGGGAGCGAAGGGCCGAACTTCAGAACGAGCTGGCGACGGCTCAGAAGATGGGTAATGAAGAAGATATGACCCGAATAGCGAAGGAACTGATGGAGCTGGATGCACAAATGCAGAGCAGAAAGATGAGGGGTAATTAATGGCAAAAGTATCCGCACGCACAATTGAAGAACATGTGAATGCAATGATTACTCAGGGAAAGAAGAACGGAAACGTGCTTTCTCTTACTGAAGTGGGGGACTACCTTTCGAAATTAAACATCAGCAAGGAGGAAATCGATGAAATCTACGATCGGGTAGAAAAGAATGGGATTTCTCTGGTGGATTCCCGTGAACCGAATTCCGAAGAGCTGGCAGACGAAGAAGGCGATGATGACGGCGTCGTTCTTACCAAAACCGGTGAAATCGACGTAGAAGCCACCGTTCCGAAAACCCTTCCGACGGACGATCCGGTTCGAATGTATTTGAAGGAAATCGGAAAGGTATCCCTGTTGACGGCAGATGAAGAGCGAGAGTTGGCAATTCGTATGGAGCAGGGCGATGAAGAAGCGAAGAAAAAGCTATGTGAAAGCAACCTTCGTCTGGTAGTCAGCATCGCAAAGAGATATCTGAATCGTGGACTGTCTTTCCTGGATCTGATTCAGGAAGGAAACCTGGGTCTGATTAAGGCGGTCGACAAGTTCGATTACACAAAGGGCTATAAATTCTCCACCTATGCAACATGGTGGATTCGCCAGGCCATCACCCGATCCATTGCGGATCAGGCGAGAACCATTCGTATTCCGGTGCACATGGTGGAAACCATTAACAAACTGATTCGAATTTCTCGTCAGCTGCTTCAGGAGTACGGCCGTGAACCGACTTCGGAAGAAATCGCAAAGGAAATGGGAATCACCGTAGAGAAGGTTCGGGAAATCAAGAAGATTTCTCAGGATCCGGTATCTCTGGAAACCCCAATCGGCGAGGAGGAAGACAGCCATCTGGGAGACTTTATTCCGGATGATGATGTACCGGCACCGGTAGATGCAGCGGCATACTCCATGCTGAAGGAACAGCTGATGGAAGTGCTGGATACCCTTTCGGATCGGGAAAAGAAGGTATTGATGCTTCGTTTTGGGCTGGAAGACGGCAGACCTCGGACGCTGGAAGAAGTCGGAAAAGAATTCAACGTTACTCGAGAGAGAATTCGTCAGATTGAGGCGAAGGCTCTTCGCAAGCTGAGACACCCGAGCCGCAGCAAAAAGCTGAAGGATTATCTGGAGTAAGCGATGCGAATCAGTAAAAGACTTGAGGCACTGTATGAGGCAGTGAATCCGGGAGAGTCGGTGGCAGATATCGGGACGGACCACGGTTACGTCCCGATTCTTTTGCTTCAAAACGGCATCTCGGAAAAGGTGATTTTGAGCGATATCAGCACCGGCTCCCTGGCAAAGGCAGAGGAGAATTTCCGGCAGAAGGGAATTGAGATTCCGGAGACCTGCTTCCGTATCGGGGACGGTCTTTCCTCCATCGAGCCCGGAGAAGTGGACGCAGTGATTATCGGCGGCCTGGGCGGACGAACCATCCGTCAAATTCTGGCGGACGACCCGGAGAAAACGGCGACTTATCGCAAACTGATTTTACAACCCCGAAACAACAGCGGCGAATTGCGATATTATTTGTATCAGCAAGGCTACGATATCCGGCGGGAGATTCTGGCGCCGGAGGGAAAATTCGTGTGTGAGGTTATCGTAGCGGTAAAAACAACCGAGGAGAAGAGAACGCCGCCGTACGATGCGCAGGATATTCGCTGGAAGTATCCGGAGAGTATGATTTCCTGCAATCCGGAGCTGCTGGGGCAGCGCATCGGCTGGCTGTCGGGGCGGCTTTTAGAGCAGGTGGAGAGCCTGCGGAAGAGCAAGGATGTTCCGGAGGAGCGAATCCGGAAACTGTTGGAGCAACGGGACTACATATTGGAATTAGAGAAAAGAAACAAGGAATATCACGGGGAACATTATGGAGAGAAAACTCAGTGCAATTAATATCGCAATGATGTATCTGGGGGCGATTCTGGGCGCAGGATTTGCCTCCGGGCGGGAGTGCTGGCAGTTTTTTGGAGTGTTCGGGAGAAAGGGGTATTTCGGTGCTGCTTTTACCACGGTGGTTTTCGTGATACTGGCTCTGATGCTCACTTACATTGCGCGAAGCAAAAATACCATGGACCTGGGAAAGCTGATTTCGCCTTTTGACAATTATGCGTTGGAATCGGCCATCGGATACATTCTTGCGGGAATCTATTATACGTTAATCATATCCATGAGCGCGGCAGGGGGGTCGCTCCTGCATCAGGAGCTGGGAATCGACCGGCGAATCGGCGGAATTCTATTGGTAGTGCTGGTGTTGCTGACGGTGTTCGGCGATTTTGAGCGGCTGACTCGAGCCTTCGGGTTTCTGGTACCCGGAGTGTTCGTCATCGGCATCGTAACGATTTTCACGATAATTGTATCGGGAAAATTTCATCAGAGTGGCGCAGTATCCGGATTTCCGGCCAGTGAGATGGCACCGTATTGGTGGATTTCCGGAATTGTTTTTGCGGCGTATAACAGCTTAGGGTTTATTACCATGGCGGGAGGCTGTGCGCTTCAGGCAAAGGATTCCAAAACCGCTTATCGAGGGGCTTTTCTGGGCTCCTTTCTGCCGGGACTGATGACGGTCTTGCTGTTGGTGGCCCTTCGAAAGGATATGGCCTTTTCCGCCACACTGGATCTTCCCATGCTGGGATATTCGCTGCGGATTTCCAAGGTGCTGAATATTCTGTATGCCCTGATTCTCTACGGGTCCATCTATTCCACCGCGGCGGGAACCTTCTACGGCTTCAGTACGAAGCTTCCCCGCAATCGATTCAAGAAACCGATTATGGTGGCGGCCGCTTTTGCGGGATTCGGCATCGGATTGTCCGGATTTAAAACGCTGGTGGCGTACCTGTATCCGCCGCAGGGATACATCGGTATCATTTTCATTGGAATGATTGTTATGAACTTTTTTAAAGAAAAAAGTAAATCTTCACAGAAACTTCATGTTTAAAAGCGGAAAAAATGTAAAAATAGAATAATGCATGGGTAAACCTGACGATCGCGCACTTCGGTGTGAGGAAAGTCCGGGCTCCGCAGGGCAAGGATGCCGGATAACGTCCGGCGTAGGTAACTATAGGGAAAGTGCAACAGAAACATTCCGCCGAAACGGGTAATGCCGTGGTAAGGTTGAAATGGTGAGGTAAGAGCTCACCGGCGTTCTGGAGACAGGACGGCCGTGTAAACCCCATCCGGAGCAAGACTAAGAACGGGTCGTAGAGTGCAGTTGCCCGCTGCCGCCCTAAGGTAAGTCGCTGGATGCTGCAAGCAATTGCAGTACAAGATGGATGATCGTCTAATACAGAACCCGGCTTACGGTTTGCCCATGTATGTTTTTTTCTGTAAGATAGGAGGAGGGGCACGATGCAGAAATGCATCGTTCTTATTTTTAAGTATGAGACTAGGAATTGATGTAGGTTCAACGACGGTAAAACTGTTGATTCTCGATGAGAACAACAAGATTATGTATTCTCGATACGAACGGCACATGTCCAACGTGTTCGAGAAAGTGGGGGAATTGCTGCAGCAGCTTCTGGATGAAAAGGGCGATATGGAAGTGGAGGCGGTGATTACCGGCTCCGGCGGATTGTCGCTGGCAAAGCTGTTCGGCATTCGCTTTGAACAGGAAGTAATCGCCTGCAGTGAAGCGGTGCAGACCCTGATTCCGGAGACGGATGTGGCCATCGAATTGGGCGGCGAAGATGCAAAGATTACATTCTACGGATCTACCGTAGAGCAGAGAATGAACGGAACCTGTGCCGGCGGCACGGGTGCTTTTATTGACCAAATGGCGGTGCTTCTGAACACGGATGCATCGGGATTGAACGAGGCGGCGAAGGATTACGAAACCATCTATCCGATTGCCTCCCGCTGCGGTGTTTTCGCCAAGACGGACATTCAGCCGCTGATTAACGATGGCGCCAAAACCGCAGATATTGCGGCATCCATCTTCCAGGCGGTGGTGAATCAGATGATCAGCGGCTTGGCCTGCGGTCATCCGATTAAGGGCAATGTGGCGTTCTTGGGTGGCCCGCTGCAGTTCCTTTCGGAGCTGCGGAAGCGCTTCGTGGAAACACTGAATCTCACGGAAGACGAGGTGATTTTCCCGGAAAATGCCAACTACTTCGTGGCCATCGGCGCGGCCTTGCTGGCGAAGGAAAAGGATCGGGTCACCTTATCCGATTTGATTTACAAGATTGAGCATGCGGATGCCACGCAGATGAACGGAACAAAGCGACTGGAACCTCTTTTCCGGGATGAAGAGGAGTACCGGGAGTTTCAGGCGCGCCATGCGAAAGCCAAGGTAAAAAGAGGTGATATTCAGGCGGCAGAGGGTCCGGTGTTCCTGGGCATCGATGCCGGTTCTACAACTACCAAGGCGGCGGTCATCAATCGGGACAAGGAATTGATTTTCGAGCACTACCAGAATAACGAGGGAGACCCGCTGGCAGTGGTTCGGAATATTTTGCTGGAAATGTACCGGGCACTCCCGGAAAAAGCATATATCGGCCGGGCGGTGGTTACCGGTTACGGAGAAGGTCTGATTCGGGCGGCATATAAAATCGATGCCGGTGAAATCGAGACTATGGCGCACTACAAAGGCGCGGAACAGTTCCTGCCGGGAGTTACGTTTATTCTGGATATCGGCGGCCAGGACATGAAGTGCATGAAAATCAAGGACGGGGCCATCAGCAATATCATGCTGAACGAGGCGTGCTCCGCCGGCTGCGGCTCGTTTATCGAGACCTATGCCAAGTCCGTGGACCTTCAGGTACCGGAATTTGCCCACCGTGCACTAAAGGCGGAAAACCCGGTAGACCTGGGTACGCGCTGTACTGTTTTTATGAACTCCAAGGTAAAGCAGGCCCAGAAAGAGGGAGCTACCATCGCGGATATTTCCGCCGGCCTGTCCCTCTCCGTTATCAAAAACGCGCTGTACAAGGTTATCAAACTTCGGAACCCAAAGGAGACCGGCGATAAAGTGGTAGTGCAGGGCGGCACCTTTATGAATGAGGCGGTGCTTCGAAGCATCGAGCTGATTCTGGGAAAGAACGTGGTTCGGTCGGATATCGCGGGACTGATGGGTGCCTTCGGTGCGGCGATTATCGCATGCGACAACTACACGGAGGGAGAACACTCCACGGTTCTGACGCCGGATCAAATCGATTCCTTTGAGGTAAAAACAAGCAATGGTCGATGCGGGGGCTGCGGCAATAACTGCATTCTCACGATTTCCCGTTTTTCCGACGGCAGCCGATATATTACCGGCAACCGCTGTGAGCGGGGTGCGGGATTGGCGAGTGCCAAGAACGATATTCCGAACCTGTACAAGACGAAGCTGGAGCTGCTCTTCGACCGTCCGGTAGCGGAACCGGATCGGGCGCCGAAGGGCGTGATCGGAATTCCGCGTGTGCTGAACATGTATGAAGACTATCCGTTCTGGCATGCGTTCTTTACCGAGCTGGGATTCCGGGTAATTCTGAGCCCGCCGAGCAATAAGGAAATGTATGAGAAGGGAATGGACACCATCTCCTCGGATACGGCGTGCTACCCGGCGAAGCTGGTGCACGGACATATTAAATGGCTGGTAGAAAACGACATCAAACGAATTTTCTATCCGTGCATCAATTACGAGGTAAAAGAAGATCCTACTGCTCCGAACCATTACAACTGCCCAGTTGTAGCCACCTATCCGGAGGTTATCGATAAGAACATGGCAGAGTACTTCTGTGAAAACGGAGTGGAATTCTATCATCCGTTTGTTCCGTACGATAACGATCGGCGCTTCGTAACGGAGATGACCAAATTTTTCTCCGGGAAACGGGATATCGACCGGAGGGGCATGGAAAATGTGGCGAAGCATTATAAGCTGGATGACACCAGAATCAATAAGCTTTTTGCCATGAACTTCTCCAGAAGAGAGATTTCTCAGGCGATGCATGCCGGTCGGGAAGCATACCGGGAATTCAAGAAAAATGTTCAAATAGAAGGCCGAAAGGCATTGAAATATATGGAGGAGCACAAGCTCCACGGCATCGTGCTGACAGGAAGACCGTATCACCTGGATCCGGAGGTCAATCATGGAATCGATAATGTCATCAATCAGCAGGGTATGGTGGTGCTGACCGAGGATTCCGTCAGCGGCATGGCGGAATTTCCGAGACCGATTCGGATACTGGATCAGTGGGTATACCACTCCCGCCTGTACAAGGCGGCGGTCTTTGCCGGACAGCGGGACGATCTGGATGTGGTGCAGCTGAACTCCTTCGGATGCGGCTTGGATGCGGTAACCACCGATGAGGTGGATGAACTGCTGGGGCAGAACAATAAGCTGTACACGGTTCTGAAAATCGATGAAGGGTCCAACCTGGGTTCCGCGAAGATTCGAATCCGCTCTCTGAAAGCGGCGCTGGAAGAGAGAAAGAAAACCGGCGTGCACACCCGTAAGGTGGCTTTGCCGTATCAGCGGAAACTCTTTACGAAAGAGATGAAAGACGAAGGGTATACGCTCTTGGTTCCGCAGATGTCGCCGATTCACTTCCAATACTTCGAGGCAATTCTGAAGCGGTCCGGATACAATGCGGTACTCTTGCCGCGGGTTACCCAGAACGCGGAGGAAGAAGGACTTCGGTACATCAACAATGATGCGTGCTATCCGACCATCGTGACATTGGGGCAGATTGTTTCTGCGCTGAAATCCGGAGAGTACGATTTGGATAAGGTGGGCGTATTTATGTCCCAGACCGGAGGCGGATGCCGTGCCAGCAACTACGTAGCACTCCTTCGGAAAGCTTTGAAGGATCTGGGAATGGAACAGGTTCCGGTCATTTCCTTTAATATGGTGGGACTGGAGAAGAATCCGGGATTCAAGATTACTCCAAAGATGGGCATCATGCTGGTATATGCCGTTTCTTACGGAGATTTGATGATGAAGTGCCTGTATCGCACTCGCCCGTACGAAAAAGTGCCGGGAAGTGCGGAAGCGCTGATGGCATCCTGGTTCGATCGGATTATTGCAAACACGGAGAATATGAAACTGAGCGAATTCAAACGCAATATCGCACAGATAGTAAAGGAATTCGATGAGCTGCCAATTCACGAAGATTTGAAGAAACCTCGGGTGGGCATCGTCGGAGAGATTCTGGTTAAATATCATCCGAATGCCAACAACAACCTGGTGGAGCTGATTGAATCCGAAGGCGGCGAAGCGGTTGTCCCGAGTTTTATCGATTTCTTCGAATACGGTTTCGTGAACAAGATGTTTAATCACAAACATCTCTCCGGAAGCCGCAAGGAAATGATTGTGAATAAAATACTGCTGAAGGCCATTGAGTTCTATCGGGATAACGTTCGAAAGGCTTGCCGAAACAGCAAGCGATTCAGTGCAGATGCCTACATAGAAGAAACGGCAAAGAACGCGGAAGAAATCCTGTCCGTGGGCAATCAGTGCGGTGAAGGATGGCTTCTCACCGGTGAAATGGTGGATTTGATCGACTCCGGAGTAAAGAACATCCTCTGCTTGCAGCCGTTTGCCTGCTTGCCGAACCACGTTGCGGGAAAGGGCATGATTAAAGCACTTCGAAGCTACGATGAAAAGGCGAATATCGTGGCCATTGACTACGATCCGGGTGCCAGCAACGTCAACCAGCTGAATCGAATCAAGATGATGATGGCGACGGCGTTCAAGAACATGGCGGAAGAGGAAGAAGACAATTAATTTTGTTTTTATTCTGTCAGAGAAGTCTCTTGTGTTGTATTCGAAGCGAGAGTGGTGTATAATAGCAACTGAAATAAAGGAAGATAGGAGGTCCACCATTGGGTAGACATGGTACAATCGCCGGCAGAAAGTCGGCACAGGACGCTCGCAGAGCGGCAATGTTCACAAAATATACTAGACAGATTATCGTAGCAGCGAAGGAAGGTGGAGATCCGGATTTTAACTCCTCTCTCCGAGTTGCGATTGATAAGGCAAAGGCAATCGGCATGCCGAATGATAATATCAACCGGGCCGTTAAGAAGGGTACCGGCGAGCTGGAAGGGGAGTCCTATGAGGAACTGACTTTCGAGGGTTACGGTCCATCCGGTGTCGCAATTATCGTAGAGGCTCTGACCGATAACAAGAATCGTACCGCTGCATTTGTTCGTTCCGTATTCGATAAGAACGGCGGAAACCTGGGAACACCGGGCTGCGTATCCTACATGTTTGCACGGAAGGGTGTGGTTTACATCGAGAAGCAGGATGGCATGGACGAAGATGCGGTGATGATGGATGCTTTGGATGCCGGTGCGGAAGATATGATTGTGAATGAAGACAATTTTGAGATTCGTACCGAACCGACGGACTTCCACGCAGTTCTGGAAGGCATTCAGAAGGCAGGATACGAGGTTGCGGATTCCGACCTGGAATATATTCCGTCGATGGAAGCAACGGTAGACCCTTCGGTAATGAAGCCGCTGAACAAGCTGATTAACTCTTTGGAGGACAATGACGACGTTCAGAAGGTTCACTATAACTGCGAATTAGACGAAGAGTAATCAATTATAATCTCCTGGAGCATGCGTTGGTTCGTGTAAATTGAACCTACACTTCTCATTCGGGATTCCGGGTTCAGAAGCGGAGGACGAGCCTCGGTGGAGGATGTCTGAAGTCATGACAGGAAGTACCCACCTTATCGTAAACGATAGGGCGTCAATTTCAGTGCTGACGGTGTGCTGGGAGACTTTGAAATTAAACCTATCTCCTTGTGAGATAGGTTTTTCTTATGCATGGAGAGAAATTTTTAATTTTTTGTGGTGAGTGTTCTGTTTTTTCGATATAATGAAATAAGTAGATGCAGTCGACAGAATTAAAGGAGCGATTTATGTTTGGACGAGTAGACATAACCGACATCAAGGGTTTTAAACTGGGAAATGCAGAGAACACAGATGCGGCCACCGGCTGCACGGTGATCGTTGCGGAAAAAGGCGCAACCGCCGGAGTGGATGTGCGGGGCGGCGGACCGGCTACTCGGGAAACGGACTTGCTTCGCTCGGAGAATACAATTGATAAGATTCACGCTGTGGTAATCAGCGGCGGCAGCGCATACGGATTGGAAGCGGGTTCCGGCGTCATGCGGGAACTGGAGAATATGAAAATCGGACACCGGGTCGGTAATTGCATTGTTCCGATCGTTTGCCAGGCATCGCTTTTTGATTTGAATGTGGGGCAGTCCGATGTTCGCCCGGATCGCACTATGGGCGTGAAGGCGGTGCACAACGCTTTCTGCGGCGGAGAGTTTCATCACGGAAATTACGGTGCCGGCACCGGTGCGTCCGTCGGTAAATTCTATGGCATGAATCGGGCAATGAAGACCGGCCTGGGAACGTTTGCCTGCTCCGACGGCGAGATTGAGGTGGGTGCCATTACGGCGGTCAATGCATTTGCCGATGTATACGATGGAAGGAATCAAGTGATTGCCGGTCTGCTCAGTGCCGACGGAAAGCGCATTGACGGAACGATTCGTCCGCTGAAGAATTGCGTTGCGGCGGAATCCAGCTATAATATGAAGAGCAAGATGGAGCCTTTCTTCAATAAGCGCAGAGAAGAGGTGAAGTTTGCGGAACCGGAGACTGTGGAAGTAATTCAGGAACCGGTGAAGGAAGAGACTCCGGCTGTGAATGAAGAACCGGGAGAAACGTCGACTGTGAATAAAGAACCGGAAGACATGGGGTATGGCATCACTTTTAATACCACTATTTCCTGCCTGATTACAAATGCCAAGCTGACCAAGGCCCAGTGCAACAAGCTGGCATCGATTCTTCACGATGGGTATGCCCGGGCGATTAAGCCGGTGCACAGCACCATGGACGGAGATACGATTTTTGTGATGGCGACCGGAGAGAAGGACGTGAATTTCGATGCATTTGCAGCTCTGGCAACGGATATCGTTCAGTACAGCGTAATCGACGGAGCCATTTCTGCGGAGAGTGCGTACGGACTTCCGGCGGCGCGGGAATTTCTCCGGAAATAACTGAGATTCAAGAGGAGACATTTTTCATGAAACGATTTGTCATAATTGACGGAAACAGCCTGCTTTTCCGTGCTTTTTTCGCCATGCGGGAAATGGTGACACGGGACGGAATCTACACGCAGGGTGTTTTTGCTTTTATCAATATGCTGAATAAAATCCTGGAGGACTACCATCCGGATTACATTGCGGTGGCTTTTGATATGAAGGCGCCGACGTTCCGGCATACGGCGTATCCGGAATACAAGGCGGGCCGGCTGAAGACGCCGATGGAGCTTTTGTCCCAGATTCCACTGATGCAGGAAGTTCTTCAAGCGATGAACATTACGGTTCTGGAAAAAGAAGGCTTTGAGGCGGATGATTTGATCGGCACCATGACCGCAAAGGCGGCGGATGCAGGTCTGGAATCCCTGATTATCACCGGTGATAAGGATGCGCTCCAGCTGGTGGGCGAGAACACCTACGTCGTTTTGAATCGAAAGGGGATGACGGATTTTGACCTGTACAATCTCGAAAAGATGCAGGAACGGTACGGACTGACCCCACAGGAGTTTATTGATTTAAAGGGCCTGATGGGGGATAAATCCGATAATATCCCGGGGATTCCCGGCGTGGGAGAAAAGAAGGGAATCACCTTGCTGAAGGAGTACGGCTCCGTGGAAGGCGTGGTGGCGCATGCGGATGAAATCAAGGGAAAGCTGGGCGAAAACGTTCGGGCGAACCTGGAGGAAGCCGAACTTTCCAAATGGCTGGCGACCATCAAGCGGGATGTGGAGCTTCCGGTTTCCTGGCCGGAGCTGGCGTACGGAGAACCGGATTACGACCGGCTGATTGCGCTGTACAAGAAATTGGAGTTCAAAAAATTCCTTCAGAATCTGGAAAGACAAACGCCGGATGAGGTGACGGTCGAACCGGAGAAAGACCTTCTGGAAGGTGTGAAGGAAGTTCCCTATGAGGATTTGCTGGATTCTTTGAAGAATAACCGGACGCTGATTATCGAGATGGATACGGACGATAATCATAAACAGCTTCCGGAGGTGAAATGTATTCGCCTGTACGATCCGGAGCAGATGCACTATGCGGAATGTACAGTGACGCCGCTGGATTTTGAAATCCGCATGAGCAGCCTTTTGGACAAGGAACCGGCACTGGTGGGGCTTGGCCTGAAACCGATTGCCTACACCTTGCTTCAGTACGGAATGGACCGTTTTACGCTGCATCATGATGTGGAAGTGGCCGAGTACCTTTTGGATCCGAATCGGAACAAGTATAACCTCACCAATATGTTTTTACACTATATGAACGAGACGCTGGACGGGGAGGATGCCCGGAAGCGGCTGGTAGCTTTAGACTGCATTTATCGGAAGCAGCTTCCGGCACTGGAAGAGAAGGAAATGCTGTCCCTGTTCCGAGATTGTGAAATGCCGCTGATCCGCACCATTGCGGGCATGGAGTCTCAGGGAATGAAAATCAATCCGGAGATGCTGAAGTCTGCCGGGGAGGAGCTGGATATCCAGATTGCAAAGCTGGAGGCGGAAGTGTTCCAAGAGGCGGGAACCACTTTCAATATCAATTCGCCAAAGCAGCTGGGTGAGGTTCTGTTCGAGACGATGGGCATTCCGTATCCGAAGAAGACCAAAGGAAAGAACAAGTATTCCACGGCGGCGGATGTGCTGGAGAAATTGGAGGAAGATTATCCGGTGGTGTCCAAGGTACTGATGTTCCGAAAAGCATCGAAACTGAAGAGTACCTATGTGGACGGGCTGCTGGGCTTAATCGGAAGCGATGGACGGATACATCCTCATTTTAATCAGACGGTGGCGGCCACCGGAAGGCTCAGCTGCACGGAACCGAACCTTCAAAATATTCCGATTCGCGATGAGAACGGACGAAATATCCGAAAGGCCTTTATGGTGTCGGAACCGGAGAACGTGTTCGTGGGTTCGGATTATTCCCAGATTGAACTTCGCCTGATGGCGGCGCTTTCCGGGGATCCGGTGCTGCTGGAGGCGTTCCGTACCGGAGAGGATATTCACCGGCTTACCGCATCCCGGGTATTCGATATCCCGATGGAGGACGTGACCCCGCTGGATCGTTCCAGGGCGAAAGCGGTGAACTTCGGCGTCATCTACGGCATGAGCGGATTCGGGCTGAGCGAGAATCTGGGAATTACCCGGAAGGATGCCCAGCGCTACATCGATGACTATTTCGAAAAGCATCAGGCGGTAAAGGACTATCTGGACCGTCAGGTGGAAATCGGAAAGGAAAACTTCGAGGTAAAAACAATTATGGGCAGAATCCGGCAGATTCCGGAGTTCAAGTCTCGCCGGTACATGGATCAGCAGCTGGCGGCGCGGTTGGCGATGAACAGTCCGATTCAGGGAAGTGCAGCGGATATCATCAAGGTGGCCATGAACAAGGTGGATGCCGAGCTGAGAGAGCGGGAGATGAAATCCAAGCTGGTCCTGCAGATTCACGATGAACTGATTGTGGAAGCGGTGCCGGAGGAGTTGGAACAGGTGGAAGAACTCCTTCGGAGGAATATGGAAAACGCGGTGGAACTGTCCGTTCCGCTGGACTGCGACATGCATTCCGGGAAGACCTGGTTTGATTTGAAATAAGATTTTTTTATATAGAAATGAGGCGAGCCATGCGAACGATTGCAATTACCGGCGGAATCGGGTCGGGAAAAACAGCAGTGACGGATTATCTGGAAGAAAAAGGGTTTCCGGTAATCGACACGGATTGCATGGCTCATGCCATGACAGCACCGGGCGGCAAAGCCATCCCGTACATTCGGAAGCATTTTGGAGAGGACTTCATTCTTCCGGATGGTTCCATGGATCGGGAAGCCATACGCAATGTGGTATATCGCAATCCGGAGATGATGAAGGTCTTGGAAAAGGGAACGACGGAAGTGCTAGTACGAGATACAAAAGCGGAGATTGAACGGATGAGAACACTGGGCGCTCCGGTGACTTTCGTGGCGATTCCCCTGCTCTTCGAAACCGGATCCGATGGGTCGGAATACGACGGCGTGTGGGCGGTAACGGCTTCGGAAGAGGTGCGCGTGAAGCGGGTGATGGCGCGAGACGGACTGACGGAAGAGATGGTTCGGCGGATTTTGAAGAAGCAGGTTTCCGACGAAGTGCGCCGAGAGAAGGCATCGGAGCTTATCGATAACTCCGGGACGCTGGCGGAACTCCGGAGCAGGGTGGATTTTCTTTTGCAAAAAAATCATTTAATCTCATAAAAAGACTTGCATTCAATAGTAAAAGATGATATTATAAATGAGTCATGTGGCTGTGGCGGAATGGCAGACGCGCATGCTTGAGGGGCATGTGGGAGACCGTGCTGGTTCGAGTCCAGTCAGCCACACCAAAGTTCCTGACTCCGTCAGGAACTTTTTTTCTCAAGATTCACTTTTTTGAAAATAAAATATTTGAATATTAGTCATAGTATGATATAATACTCCTCGTTGGGCCGGCGTGGCGGAATTGGCAGACGCGCGGGATTCAAAATCCCGTGATAGTGATATCGTATGGGTTCGACCCCCATCGCCGGCACCATCTATTTTTTTTATGGAGGATAATTACATGAAAACAAATGCGACAATGATGAACCTGATTCTTCTGGTGTTCTTTATCGGTATTATCTATTTCATGATGATTCGCCCGCAGCGCAAGCGCGATAAAGAGGCGAAGGAAATGAGAGACGGTTTGACCCGCGGTGATGAAATTATCACCATCGGCGGATTCATCGGTAAGGTCGTTGCCATCAATTCCGATACCGTTGTGATTAATCTGAATGCCGGAAAGGGCAGCACCAACGTAGAACTTCTGAAGACTGCAATCGGCAGTGTGAAGACACCGAACACCGCAGCTCGTCAGGAGAAGAAGGAAGCAGCGGAAGAGACAAAGGAACGGGATGTAAAGACTTCCACCACGAAGAAGGTGACTCCGAAGAAGCTGACTCCGAAGAAGGACGAATCCGAGAATAAGGATGCGGAATAAGATTTCTGATTACGAGAACAAGGATGCCAAATGGTATCCTTGTTTTGCTATACACGAAATTGGAATGGTGAAAAACTTGAATTTCCAATGGCTATGATGTAAAATGGTATGTAAAATGCAATGTATTACTATGCACATTATTACAAATTTTTAGAAAGGCACTTAAGGTCAAATGAAAAAAGGTACACGTAAATTTCTATCAATTGTCGTGGTATTGGTTATCGCACTGGGGGCATTTGTTTCGCTTAAGGGTATCGGCCCGGTTCAGAGACTTGCGGATAAGATGAAGTACGGACTGGATATCAACGGCGGTGTCTATGTTTTGATGGAAGCTGAGACCAAGGAAAAGGGTACGCAGCTGTCTAAGCTGATGGATCAGACGAAGTCCGTCCTGGAAAACCGTGTCAATGCCATGGGTATTTCCGAAGCCTCCGTTTCCATTGAGGGAAACAATCGAGTTCGTGTAGAGATGCCGGGTGTAGAAGATGCACAGGCGGCTATCGATCAGATTGGTAAGACGGCTCAGCTGAAATTATTCCTGGCAGACGGTACGGAAGTCATGAGTGGTAATGAGATTACCGATTCTTCTTTTACCACCGATTCCAAGAACGGCGGATATAAAATTACCATTGACTTCTCGTCCAAGGGGTCCGATGCATTCGCAAGTGCAACCGAAAAGGCGGCATCCGGAACGGTGAAGTCCACCATGAAAGACGAAAACGGTCAGGCGGTTTCCAATACCGCAATTGTCATCAAGCTGGATGACGAAGTGGTATCGGCACCGAGCGTAAGCGAAAAGATCGCATCCAGAAGCTGTGAAATTACCCGTCCGGGCGGATTCAGTGAAGATGAGGCTTCTTCTACCTCTGCGCTGATCCGAGGCGGTGCACTGCCGGCAACCCTGAAGGAAATCAGTTCCTCTGTAGAGACGGCGACCATCGGTGCAAATGCGCTTCATAAGAGTATTGTGGCCGGCGCAATCGGTCTTGGAATCGTTATGCTGATTATGCTGATGGCATACGGCGCACTTGGAATCATTGCGGACCTGGCACTGCTGCTGTATGTAGAGGTAACCCTGTGGATTATGGCAGGATTGGGATCGGTTCTCACCTTGCCGGGAATTGCGGGTATCATCTTGTCCATCGGTATGGCGGTAGACTCCAACGTAATTATTTTTACCCGAATTCGGGAAGAAATCGAAAAGGGAAAATCCATTCGTGTTGCGGTGGATACCGGATTTAAGTCCGCGCTGGCGACGGTAGTGGACTCTCAGACAACTACACTGATTGCAGCTATCGTGCTGTATCTGATCGGTACCACATCGGTTAAGGGATTTGCGCTGACATTGATGATCGGTACAATCTGCAGTATCTTCACCGCAGTATTCATCACACAGCTGTTTGTAACTGCATTGACAGACATTCCGGCACTGTGCAAGATGAGACACTTCGGAATGCACGAAGACGGCACTCCGAGAATGAAGTGGACCAAACACGTTCACTTTATCGAAAACCGCAAGAAGTATTTCGCACTGAGCTTGATTGTTATTCTGCTGGGTGTTGGATGCGCGGCATTCAAGGGCTTTAATTACGGAATCGATTTCACCGGCGGTACGATGATTCAGCTGGAGATGGGTCAGAAGGTGGATTCCGATGAAGTGGCGAAGACCATCGAAAAATACGATCTGAATCCGACCATCGTATACGCTTCGGATAACCACAGCCAGGTGGTGATCCGTACCAAGAAAGCACTGAACGCGGATCAGAGAGGACAGGTCATTTCCACCCTGTCCAAAAAATATAACCTGAATAAGAAGTCGGTACTGGCTTCCGAGGAATTCGGACCGACCGTCGGTAAAGAGCTGAGACAGAATGCGATTAAATCCATTATTATCGCGGCACTGTGCATGCTGGTATACATCCGTTTCCGGTTTAAGACCTGGAAGTACGGAGTCGCTGCGGTAGGCGGCCTGCTGCACGATGTGCTGGTAACTCTTTCCATGTACGCGATTTTCGGATTTACCATCAACAACCCATTCATCGCCGGTATTCTGACGGTTGTGGGTTACTCCATCAATGATACGATCGTAATCTTTGACCGTATTCGGGAGAATAAGCGGTTCTACAAGAGAAAGGAACTTATTCCGCAGATTAACGACAGCATCAACGAGACTCTGTCCCGTTCGATTATGACGTCCATTACGACGCTGATTGTTATGGTGCCGCTGTACTTCATGGTATCTTCGGAGATTCGGGAGTTCCTGATTCCGCTGATTATCGGTGTCATTTGCGGAACTTATTCCTCCATCTTCATCTGCAGCCCGCTGCTCTACGAGATGAAGAGAAAGGAAAGCATGTCCCGGTATGAACTGCAGAAAGAGAAAAAAGCAAAGGCTGCAAAGGCAAACAATTCCGGAATTGTAAAATAAATTTCAACTAAAGGGGTGTTCACGGGTGACGACTGATTTTAGTATGACAACAGAACAATATATTGAAGATCTTAAGACGATGAATGAGAGATATGATGATCCGATGATTATCAAAGCCTTTGAAATCGCCAACAGACTTCATAACGGCCAGATGAGAAAGAGTGGAGAACCGTATATCATTCATCCGATTGCGGTCTCCAAGATTCTGGCCAGTTTTGGCATGGATAATGAAACGGTCGTCGCCGGACTCCTTCACGACGTGGTAGAGGATACGGAGTACACTCGAGAAGAGCTGGTAGAGGATTTCAATGAAGAAATCGCTCTGCTGGTGGACGGCGTAACCAAACTGGGAAACATCAAGTATGACTCCAAAGAAGAACTTCAGGCGGAGAATTTCAGAAAGATGTTCCTTGCCATGTCTAAGGATATTCGCGTCCTGATTATTAAGCTGGCGGACCGTCTCCACAATATGCGAACGATGGAGTTCATGCCGCCTCATAAGCGGAAGGAGAAATCCGCAGAAACGCTGGAGATCTATGCGCCCCTTGCCGGACGTCTGGGAATCTACAGCATTAAATTCGAACTGGAGGATTTAGCATTTAAGTATCTTCATCCGGAAGATTACGAATCGCTGTCGGTTCAGGTAAGCAAACGGAAGGAAGAGCGAGAGAAAATCGTCGATCAGCTGATTGATGAAATCAGCGATGAGCTGGACAAGGCAAACTTCCATTACGATGTAATGGGACGTTCGAAGCATCTGTACAGCATCTACAAGAAGATGACACTTCAGCACAAGCAGCTGGATGAAATCTTTGATTTGATCGCCATTCGTGTCATCGTAAATACAGTGAAAGACTGCTATGCCGTGCTGGGACTGGTTCACACCAAATGGACGCCGATTCCGGGACGGTTTAAAGACTATATTGCAATGCCGAAGCCGAACATGTATCAATCCCTGCATACCACTGTATTGGATGAAAACGGGGATCCCTTCGAGATTCAGATTCGAACCTACGAGATGCATCGGATCGCTGAATACGGTATTGCGGCACATTGGAAATATAAAGAAGGAAAGGGCGGTTCCGGCGGAGACTCGTCGGAACAGAAGCTGGCCTGGCTGAGACAGGCATTGGAGTGGCAGAAGGAAACCGATGACTCCATGGAGTTCTTGGAAACTCTGAAGATGGATTTGTTCGATAACCAGGTGTTCGTATTCACCCCAAAGGGTGACGTTATCGAATTGCCGGCCGAGTCGACGCCGCTGGATTTTGCATTTAAGATTCATACGGATGTAGGCATCCGTTGCGTAGGGGCCAAGGTGAACGGCAAGATGGTTACCATCGACCATGAACTGAAGACCGGTGATATCGTGGATATCATTACCTCTGCGAATTCGGCCGGACCGAGCATGGATTGGCTGAATATCGCGAAGAGTTCTCAGGCCAAGAACAAAATCCGAAACTGGCTTCGAAAAGCCAACAAGAATGATTCCCTGGATCGGGGAAAAACCAATATCGCGAATTACATTAAGAAGAAGGGCTATGACCCACATCTGGTGGCGAAGAATGCCTACCTTCTGAAAGCGGTAAAGGACCTGAAATTGAATAATGTCAACGAGCTGTATCTGCAGATTTCCAACGGCGGAAGTGCGCTGGCAAAACTGGGACAGCGGCTGATTGATTATTTCGTCGAGGACAATAAGAAAGAAGAAATCCGCAAAGAAGAAGAAATCAAGAAGAAGAAACAGGTTCATCGGGAAAACAGTTCTGATGGAACCGGGATTATCGTAAAAGGCTCGGATAACCTGTTAATTCGTATCGCCAGATGCTGCACCCCGGTTCCGGGAGATGATATCATCGGATTCATCACAAAGGGCCGCGGCATTACGGTGCATCGGAAAGACTGTAGCAATATCGTGAGTCTGCCGGAGCAGGAAAAAGGACGATTGATTCAGGTGGAATGGGAAACCCCAAAGGAAGGACAGACCTATTACACGGATATCAATATCTGCTGCAAGGACCGCCGGGGAATGTTCAGCGACATTTCTAAGGTGTGTGAAGACATGGATGTTCGCTTGGTAGGAGTGAACATGAAACCGGCAGATATGGAATACGTTAACGTGACGATCACCGTGGCCATTACCGGAACGCATCAGATTCAGAGACTGCTGATTGCGCTGAGAAATGTCCCGGGGATTGATAAGGTATACAGGACGAAATCATGATTACAGTAAAACGATACGACGAAAATATGCTTCAAGAAAATACCTATATTCTCACAGATTCCGAAACAAATCAGGGAATGGTAATCGATCCGGGATGCTATACCCCGGCTATGAAAAAGGAGCTTCGGAATTTGACCGAACTGAAGTACATCATATTGACCCACGCTCACGGGGACCATATGGGTGCGCTGAATGCCATTCGCAAGGATTATCCGGATGCGGTATTGATTGCCGGGGCCAAGGAAAAGAAGCTTCTGCTGGATGCCGAGAATAACGGCTCTATGGAATTTTCGCCGGAGCCGGTGAGCACGGAGGCAGACCGCTATGTTTCGGAAGGTGATTCGGTAACTTTAGGAAGTATAGAATTTACTTTTATGGAAACACCGGGACATACTCAAGGCGGAATCTGCATCTGCGGTGACGGTAAAATTTTCACCGGAGACACCCTGTTTTTCCGAAGCATCGGACGGACGGATCTGTATTCCGGAAATATGGAACAGATGCGGAAGTCGCTGCAGAAACTGATGAGAATGCCGGATGAAATTCAGGTGCTGCCGGGACACGGACCGGGCACCTCTATCGGCGCAGAGAAGAAAGGAAATCCATTTGTATAGATTCTATCTAAACGGAATCAAAAATGAATATCACCTGGAGGAGCTGGCACGGGAGTTTCTGTCGAATGATGAGTTCGAAATCATCCCGGTGGACTTCCATGAAGGTTTTTCACCGCGATTAACGGATAAAAGTTATCTGTTAAATGGTGAAAAAGATGTGGATTTGGACGGTGTGAAAAGAGAATTGTACCACATCCTGTCGAATTTAACCGGAATTACCCCCGAGTGGGGGACACTTACCGGGGTACGGCCGCTGAAATTGGCCTTTTCCGTTTACGATCGGTGCGGCGACATCGCACAGACCATGGAAACGATGGCGCAGAAGTACCTGCTTCATCCGGAAAAAATCGAACTCCTGCGTAGGATTCTCAATTATCAGCTGTCGTATATGGAGCGCCCGGAAACGGACAGCCTTAGCTTGTACATCCATATTCCGTTTTGCCCGACGAGATGTTCGTACTGTTCATTTGCCAGTAGTGTTGCGACATCGGAAGAGATTGCAGAGTATCTGGAATTTCTTCTGCGGGAAGTGGAATATACCGGGGCAAAATTCCGAAAGATGGGCCAGTCGGTGGAAAGCGTGTACATCGGCGGCGGGACGCCGACCACTTTGGAAGCGGATCAGTTGAGCCGCTTGGTAGATGCGATTCAATCGGCTTTCCAGCTGGATTTATCCCGTATTGAATTCACCATCGAAGCGGGGAGGCCGGACACCATCACCCGAGATAAGCTGGAACAGATTCATGAAAAAGGGGTTGATCGTATCAGCATCAATCCGCAATCCATGAATCCGCAGACTTTGCGGGAAATTGGACGGGAGCACAGTCCGGAGGATATCCGAGAGGCATTCCGGACCGCTGCAGCGATGGGTTTTCGAATCATCAATTCCGATGTGATTGCGGGATTGCCGGGAGAGACTCCGGAGGATTTCAAGAACACGTTGGAAGAATTGATGTCACTGGGAGCCAACAATATTACGGTGCACACCCTATCGGTAAAAAGAGGATCGAAGCTGAAAGAACAGGATCCGGAGTATTACCGCAGAGATACAGAAAATGTGCGGACTATGCTGAAATTTTCGGAAGAATTTCTTACTGCGCATGGTTTTGAGCCGTATTATATATATCGGCAAAAACATCAGATGGGTTCTTTTGAGAACGTGGGGTACTGCAAGCCGGAAGCCCATTCGGTGTATAACGTGCGAATAATGGAAGAAAAGCAGACCATCATCGGCCTGGGGGCCGGTGCAATTGGCAAGAGATATTACCCCGAGTCGGACCGTTTAGAACGAATTCCGAATGTGGGGAACAGTGCGATTTATAAAGAGCGTTTCGATGAAATGCTTTTACGAAAAAATAATTACTGGGAGGATAGAGATGGCAATTAAAGCACCTAAGGGTACGAAGGACATGATGCCGGAGGATGCCTACAAGTGGCACTATATTGAAGATGCCTTTTTTAAGCTTTGTGACGAATACGGCTTTGGTGAACTTCGTACACCGATTTTTGAGGATACGAACCTGTTCAACCGAGGCGTTGGGGAGACCACGGACATCGTCCAGAAGGAAATGTACACCTTCGAAGATCTCGGTCATCGCAGCATTACGCTGAAACCGGAAGGGACATCTCCGGCGGTTCGTGCTTTTATTGAAAGCAAACATTTTGCGGATATGCAGCCGAGCAAGTATTGCTACAACATCCCGTGCTTCCGATATGAGAAGCCACAGGCAGGCCGGCTTCGTCAGTTCCATCAGTTCGGCATTGAGAACTTTGGAGCATCGTCCATGATGGCGGATGCGGAAATCATCGCAATGGCGGACGATTTTCTGAAGCGCATGGGCATCGATGAAATCGAGCTGCACATCAACAGCGTCGGATGCCGGGAATGTCGTACAAAGTATCGGAAAGCGCTTCAGGATTTCCTTCGGCCGCATTACGATGAACTGTGCAGTACCTGTCAGTCTCGCTTTGAAACGAACCCAATGCGTATTCTGGACTGCAAATCCAAGGACGATCAGGAAATCGTCAAGGATGCGCCGCTGATGGTAGATTATCTCTGTGATGACTGCCGAGACGCATTCGAGGAACTTCAGGAAAACCTGAAGGCCATGAATATTCAGTTCAAGGTGGATCCGAAAATCGTTCGGGGATTGGATTATTACACCAAGACCGCTTTTGAATTTGTCACCACAAAGATTGGTGCACAGGGTACGGTCTGCGGCGGCGGCCGATACGATCATTTGATTGAGGAAATCGGCGGACCGTCTATGCCGGGTGTAGGATTCGGTCTGGGTAAGGAACGACTGCTGATGTTGATGGAAATGTGCGGATCGGATTTCGGCAAACCGGTACAGCCGGAAATCATGATTGCATTCATCGGCGATCGTGCGAAACACTACGCGTTGAATCTGGTACAGTATCTGCGGCACAACCACGTTCGTGCGATTGTGGATACCCAGGAGCGAAATTTGAAAGGCCAGATGAAGTATTCCAACAAGGTGGGTGTGAAGTATTCCATCGTTATCGGGGACGATGAGATCGAAAGCGGAGAACTGACCCTGAAGAATATGGAAACTGGCGAACAGACAAAAATTGTTAAGGAAGAAATTTTGGATAAAATCAGGAGAGGATAATGTCAGAAATTTATAAGCGCACACATATGTGCGGCGAGCTGCGGCTTGCAGATGAGGGAAAAGAAGTCATTCTGAACGGCTGGGTGGCCAAGCAGAGAAGCTTGGGAAGTCTGGTGTTCGTGGACCTTCGGGATAAGACGGGAATTACCCAGATTACTTTTAACGAAGATATTCCGGAAAAGCTGATGGAGGCGGCAAAATCTCTGCGGAGTGAGTTTTCTGTCGGCATCAAGGGTATCGTTCATGAGCGCAGTGCTAAGAACGACCACATTCCAACCGGTGAAATTGAAGTGTTTGCAACGGACATGGTAATTTATTCCAGTGCAGAGACTCCGCCGATTTACATCCGAGACGATGATAATGTAGATGAATCTCTTCGTCTCAAATACCGTTATTTGGATCTGAGAAAGAATAAGATGCAGAGAAATCTGCTGTTCCGTCACAAGGTCACCAAATGTGCACGAGACTATTTCGATGAAAACGGATTTGTTGAGGTGGAAACCCCAATGCTGATCAAGTCCACACCGGAAGGTGCACGGGACTATCTGGTACCGAGCCGGGTGAAGAACGGTGCATTCTATGCGCTGCCGCAGTCTCCGCAGATGTTCAAGCAGCTGCTGATGGTTGCCGGTACGGATCGGTACTTCCAGATTGTAAAGTGTTTCCGTGATGAGGATTTGAGAGCAGACCGCCAGCCGGAATTTACTCAGATCGACTTGGAAATGTCCTATGTGGATCAGGAAGATGTCATCGCAATGCAGGAAGGTTTCCTGAAGAAACTGATGAAGGACCTGAAGGGAATGGATATCGAGACTCCGTTCCCGAGACTGACCTGGACGGAAGCCATGGAACGATACGGTTCCGATAAGCCGGACACCCGCTTCGGAATCGAACTGGTTCTTTTGAACGATTTGGTACAGAATTGCGACTTTGCCGTATTTACCGGCGCACTGGAAAATGGCGGTGATGTTCGGGGTATCTGCGTACCGGGTGGTGCAGCCCAGTATTCCAGAAAGAAGATTGACAAGCTGACCGAGGAGGCAAAGCATTACGGTGCGAAGGGCCTCGTATGGATTAAGAAGGAAAACGGGGAATATAATTCTTCCGTGAAAAAATTCTTTACCGAAGAGCAGCTGGCAGAAATCATGGACCGACTGGGTGCGGAAGACGGGGATGTTGCATTTATCGTCAGCGACCGGAAGAAGGTCGTGTTCGACACCTTAGGCTGGCTGAGACGGAAGATTGCCGATCAGATGGGAATGTTGGATGATAATCAGTTTAACTTCCTGTGGGTGGTGGACTTCCCGATGTTCGAGGAAGATGATGAAGGAAACATCAAAGCAATGCACCATCCGTTTACTCAGCCGAAGCTGGACGAACTGGATAAGCTGGACGGAAATATCCTGGATCTCAAGGCCGATGCGTATGACATCGTATTGAACGGCGTGGAGCTGGGCGGCGGAAGCGTCCGTATTCACGATAAGGAACTTCAGGCGAAGATGTTCCACGTTTTGGGACTCAGTGATGAGGAGTGCAGAGAAAAGTTCGGCTTCCTGATTGATGCGTTCAAATACGGTGCACCACCGCATGCCGGTCTGGCATATGGTTTGGACAGAATGGTAATGCTGCTGCTGGGTGAAAAGAGCATCCGTGAAGTCATTGCGTTCCCGAAGAACCAGAATGCAGAGTGTCTGGTAAGTGAAGCGCCGGGACTGGTTGACGAGAAACAGCTGGAAGAATTGGGCATTCAGGTCGTTGCTTCCGAAAATGAATAGGACAGCATTATTTGGAGGAACCTTTGATCCGATTCATCGGGGTCATATTAATCTGGCGACAGAAGCGGTTCGGGAATGTGATTTGAATCAACTGATTTTTCTGCCCAACTACATCTCTCCCTTTAAAAGGGACAGCAATGTGACACCCGGAGAGATACGGGCAGAAATGATTCGGCGAATTCTTCCTTTAAATTCGGCATTTTCCATTTCGGAATACGAATTGGAGCGACAAGAACCTTCCTATTCTTACGATACGTTACGCTATTTTCGGGAACGGATGCCGGATGCGGAAATTTCTTTTATCATCGGATTCGACTCGGTGCTGACCATCGAGAAGTGGTATCGGGGTCCGGATCTCCTTCGGGAATTTCCGCTGATTACGGGGGTTCGGCCCCATGTTTCTACGGAGGAAGGGCTGGAGAAAATTGAATATTTTCGGAAGAGATATCACAGTCGGTTTCACGTATTAAATCTAAACCCCTTCGATGCTTCCTCTACGGAAATCCGAGAATATGTGCGGAAAGGAAAGGACATTTCGGGACTGGTGGTTCCGGAAGTGGAAGAGTATATAAGAAACAATGGAATCTATCTCGATGGAATTGATGAATGAATATTTAAAGCGCAATCTGAAGCCGCGGCGATACACCCATTCCCTGGGAGTGGTAGAAACAGCGATTAGGCTTGCGGAAATCTACGGAGCAGATCGAGAAAAGGCTCATCTGGCGGCGCTGGTACACGATATTGCGAAGTGCTTGACACAGGAGGAGAGCAACCGGTTGGTACGATTTTACGGGCTCCCATGGAAGTACCGGAATAATCAGCCGCTGGCCCATTCCAAATTGGGCGTGGCGCTCCTGCGGGATGAATTCGGCGTCACCGATGAAGAAGTGCTGTCTGCGGTTTCCTATCATACGACGGGAAAAGCGGAAATGTCTCTTCTGGAAGAGATTATTTACGTGGCCGATGCCATTGAACCGGGACGGGATTATGAAGATGCTCCAAGACTTCGTGCTTTGGCCGAGAGAGATTTGCATGCCGCATGTCTAGAAGTTCTGGAATTCAGTATCCGGGACTTGAAATCTTCGCACAGAGAAATTGATTCCGACACATTGGAAGCATACACTTATTTACGTCAAATCATTGGAAACAAGGAGAAATAAATGGATAATTACAAAGTAGCCAAAGAATTGGCAGAAGTGTTGTCCCAGCGCAAAGCTTCGGATGTAGTGCTGATTGATATTGCAGAGAAATCTTCTTTTGCAGACTACTTTATCAACTGCACTGCAAGCTCGGAACGTCAGCTGGGCGCACTGCAGGAAAGCGTAGACGAGAAAGCCTACGAACTGGGGCTGGAGCAGAAGGGCTTAGAGGGAAAGTCCGGAAACAGCTGGATCCTCGTGGACTACGGTGACATTATAGTAAATATTTTTACCGCAGAAATGCGAGAGCGTTATGCACTGGATAAAATCTGGGGTGATTGTAAAATCGAAAGAATTGAGGACTAAGGACAATGAAGGAAAAGTACAATTTCACAGAAATTGAAAAGAAGTGGCAGGACGTATGGGAAAAAGAAAATGCGTTCAAGACCGTAGAGGATTACGACAAAGAAAAGTATTATGTTTTGGAAATGTTTCCATATCCTTCCGGTAAGCTGCACATGGGACATGTGCGGAACTACTCCATCGGAGACGTAATCGCACGTTTCAAGAGACTGAAGGGATACAATGTTCTGCATCCGATGGGATGGGACTCCTTTGGACTGCCGGCAGAAAACGCGGCCATTAAAAATGATATTCACCCGGCAATTTGGACGGACAGCAACATTGCGGAAATGCACCGTCAGCTGCAGGGTTTGGGCTTCAGCTACGACTGGGATCGAGAGGTTGCTACCTGTAAGGAAGAGTATTACAAGTGGATGCAGTGGATTTTCATTCAGTTCTACAACAAGGGACTGGCATACAAGAAGGACAATCCGGTGAACTGGTGTCCAAGCTGTCAGACCGTATTGGCGAACGAGCAGGTCGTAGACGGCTGCTGTGAGCGCTGCCACACGCCGGTTACAAAGAAGCGCTTGTCCCAGTGGTATCTGAAGATTACCGATTATGCGGATCGCCTGCTGAAAGATTTGGACAAAATGCCGGGCTGGCCGGAAAAGGTAAAGCTGATGCAGAAGAACTGGATCGGCCGTTCCACCGGTGCGGAAGTGACCTTTGAGATTGAGAACTTCAGCAAGAAGCTTCAGATTTATACCACTCGTCCGGACACGCTGTTCGGCGTAACCTACATGGTTCTGGCACCGGAGCATCCATTTGTACCGGAACTCACCAACGGTACGGAGTATGAAGCTGCAGTAAAAGCATATCAGGAAGAATGTCAGCACAAGTCCGAAATCGAGAGAACTTCTCTGTCAAAGGAGAAGACCGGCGTATTCACCGGATGTTATGGAATCAACCCGGTAAACGGAAAGAAGGTTCCGATTTTCATCTCCGATTACGTTATGATGGATTACGGAACCGGTGCCATTATGGCGGTTCCGGCGCACGACCAGCGTGACTTTGAGTTTGCGAAGAAATTTGACCTGGACATCGTTCCGGTTGTGGACAGCCAGAATCCGGAAATCGACATCAATAACCTCACAGAAGCTTTCGTTGCGGAAGGCACCATGATTAACTCCGGAAAGTACACCGGAATGAACAACAAGGAAGCGATTGAAGAGATTACCAAGGATCTGGAAGCGGACGGACTGGGCAAAGCTCAGGTGAACTACAAGCTGAGAGATTGGCTGATTTCCCGCCAGCGTTATTGGGGATGCCCGATTCCGATGGTTTATTGCGAAGAGTGCGGATGGGTTCCGGAGAAGGAAGAGAATCTTCCGGTAAAGCTTCCGACCGATGTGGAATTCACCGGCAAGGGAGATTCTCCACTGAAGACTTCCAAGACCTTTGGAGAGACTACCTGCCCATGCTGCGGCAAGAAGGCGGTTCGCGAATTCGATACCATGGATACCTTTGTAGATTCTTCCTGGTATTTCTTGAGATACTGCGATGCCCACAATTCCGAGAAACCTTTTGACAAGAAAAAGGCGGACTACTGGATGAACGTGGATCAGTACATCGGCGGCGTAGAACACGCCATCCTGCACCTGTTGTACGCTCGTTTCTTCCAGATGGTAATGCATGATTTGGGCTTGGTGGATGCGGAAGAACCGTTCGATAATCTGCTGACTCAGGGCATGGTTATCAAAGACGGTGCGAAGATGAGTAAATCTCTGGGCAACATCGTCAGCCCGGAAGAAATTCAGGCAAAGTACGGTGCGGATACCGCCCGGCTGTTCATCCTCTTTGCAGCACCGCCGGAAAAAGAACTGGACTGGAGCGATGCCGGTGTGGAGGGAAGCTACCGTTTCCTGAACCGTGTATATCGTCTGGTACAGGAATATGTGAACGAAATCCGCGGCGATTTCCGTGGAAGTGAAACCATCACTATTCAGAGTGCAGAAGATAAGGCTTTGAATTTCCAGCTGAATGCTACCGTGAAGAAGGTAACGGAAGATGCCGGCGGAAGATTCAGCTTCAACACTGCCATCAGTTCCATCATGGAATTGGTGAATGCGCTGTATAAGTACAAGCAGGGCGAAGTGAACGTTCCGCTGATGAACGATGCCATTGAAAAGCTGATTCTGATTCTGAACCCGTTTGTTCCGCACATTACTGAAGAACTGTGGAACGACCTGGGTCATGAAGATCGGGTATATCAGCAGATTTGGCCGGAATTCGACCCGGCTGCGCTGGAACTGGAAACCGTTGAGATTATCGTTCAGGTAAACGGAAAACTGAAGGACAAGATGGCTTTCGAGAAGAACGCAGAGAAGAGTGCAATTGAAGAAGCAGCACTGGCAAGCGAACGCGTGCAGGATGCGATTGCAGGTAAATCTGTTGTAAAAACCATCGTGGTTCCAAACAAGCTGATTAACTTTGTAGTAAAATAAAAATGCCTATGAAACAAGAAAAAGATTTACAATTGAATACCAAGAAAAAAAAGCCGGCACCCCGGAAAAAGAATTCCGGGGCAGCTGCCGGAAAAGTAAGAAAAGCGTTGAAACCTTCTGACGGAACGGCGAAAAAGAAGGAAAACAACGCTCCTCAGAATTCGAAGTCCCATAAACAAAAGGGGGCAGCAAAGCCGGAGAAATCAAAGAAGACCCTTCCGGCAATCCCGTTCCATCAGGGAAAGAATCGGAACAAGTCTAACGGAAAGAATCAGAAACAGGTTCGCCCGAAAGAGTCCTTCCGCATCATCCCGTTGGGGGGTATGAAGGAAATCGGAAAGAACATCACGGTAATCGAGTATCGGGATGAAATTCTGATTGTGGACTGCGGAATGTCCTTCCCGGAAGATGAGATGTTCGGAATCGACGTGGTTATTCCGGACTTCACCTATCTGAAGGAAAACATGGAGAAAATCAAGGGATTAATCATCACTCACGGACATGAGGACCACATCGGCGGTGTGCCGTATCTGGTAAAAGAAATCAACGTCCCGGTGTATGCTTCCGGTCTTGCGGCGGGATTGATTCAACATAAATTAAAGGAAAAGAATCTTACCGCTGACGTGCATGTGATATCTTCAGGTGATATAATTCATATAGGAAGCTTCATCGTGGAGGCAATTCACACCACCCACAGCATTGCGGATTCTTTTGCGTTCTCCATCAAGTGCCCGGCAGGACACATCGTTCATACGGGAGATTTCAAGGTGGATTACACTCCGCTGGAAGGAAAGCAGATTGATTTGGCTCGCTTTGCGAAACTGGGTGACGAGGGCGTGGATGTACTTCTTTGTGACAGTACCAACGTGCTCCGTCCGGGGTTCACACCGTCGGAACGAATCGTAGCGGAGTCCATGAACCGAATTTTTGAGGAAACGGATAAACGAATTATCATCGCTACGTTCTCTTCGAATATTCATCGAATTAAGCACTTTATGGAAGCGTCCATTCATCATGGCCGTAAAATTGCGGTTTCCGGTCGTTCCATGGAGAACGTGATGCAGATTGCGAAGGATTTGGGATATATCGACCTGCCGGAATCTGCTTTTGTAGACATCCGGAATATCAATAATATCCCGGACAGCAACCTGACCATCGTTACAACGGGAAGCCAGGGCGAACCGATGTCCGCATTGACTCGAATGGCCAACGACAATCACCGGGCGGTGAAGCTGAAGAAGGGCGATGTCGTCGTCTTCTCCTCCTCGCCGATTCCGGGAAACGAGAAGACCATCACCAATGTGGTCAATAAGCTGTATGAGAAGAAAGTTCGGGTGTACCTGTCGGATTTCGTGGACATCCACGTATCCGGTCACGCCTGCCAGGAAGAGCTGAAATTGATTCACACCCTGGTGCGGCCGAGATATTTCATTCCGGCTCACGGCGAATACCGTCACTTGAACGAACACGCAAAATTGGCAGAGAGCCTGGGAATGAGCCGAAGCAATATCTTTGTCATGACCAATGGTGATTCGCTGGTGGTCAAGGGCGGTCGTGCAAAACAGGAGAATGGATACGCCACGGCGGACGATGTTCTGGTGGATGGCTACGGCGTCGGAGATGTTGGAAACGTGGTACTCCGGGATCGAAAGCAGCTGTCGGAAGCGGGACTGATTGTGGTATCGGTGGCCATCGATACCTATTCCAAGCAGCTGGCGGCAAACCCGGAACTGATTACACGTGGTTTTATCTACGTCAAGGAGAACGGTCCGTTAATCAACGATGCCACCGAGGTGGTCTATGAAACCATCGAGCGTTGCCGCAATCGGGACTCTATGGACTTGAGTTCATTGAAGTCGGCGATTCGTGACGACCTTCGGGGTTACATTTATAAAAAGACGCGGCGGAGTCCGGTGATTCTTCCGGTCATCCTATACGTGTAGAAAGGAGCTTCGATGAACGTTTACGAAGAAGCCCACAACCTTGCCCGGGCAATTAAGGAAAGCAACGAATTCAAGGAATTCGACCGCCTAAAGAAGGAAGTGGACCAAGATCCGCAGCTCAGCGCGACGCTGAAGGATTTGCAGATGAAACAAATTCAACTGCAGACGAAGCAGATGGCAGAAGGAAAACTGGATTCGGAACTGATGGGCAAGATTCAATCTATGGTCACCATGCTTACGGCAAAGCCTCAGGCAGCACAGTATCTGCAGGCGGAAGCGAGATTCTCCATCATGATGAAGGATGTGAGTGAAATCTTGGCAGATGCCATCAATATTAAGTCAATGTTATAAGTTATTTTTAAAAATTTTTAAAGAAAGAGAGAAACAATTATGATCAGCGCAGGTGAATTCAGAAAAGGTGTTACTTTTGAAATGAATGGCGAACCACATGTTGTAGTGGATTTCCAGCACGTTAAGCCGGGAAAGGGCGCCGCATTTGTTCGTACAAAGTATAAGAACATTCTGACCGGAGCGACCAGAGAAGAAGCGTTCAACCCGAACGACAAGTTCCCGAAGGCTCACATTGAGACGAAGCAGATGCAGTATCTGTACAATGACGGTGAACTGTACTACTTCATGGATCAGGAGACTTACGATCAGATTCCGCTGACCTACGACCTGGTAGAGGATGCCATCAAATACATCCGCGAGAACGATACCGCTACCGTTAAGTTCTACAAAGACAACGCATTCACTGTAGAAGCTCCGAACTTCGTTGACCTGGAAGTAACCGAAACCGAGCCGGGCGTGAAGGGTGATACCGCAACCAACGTTACGAAGGCTGCAACCGTTGAAACCGGTGCCGTAATCCAGGTTCCGATCTTCATCAACGAAGGAGAGAAGATTCAGATTGACACCAGAACCGGTGATTATCTGGGACGTTCCAAATAGTTTATTTTTTTCGAATATCGGGTATTAGCAAAGGGCTGTTATGAAAAAAGCAATCAAAAAAGCAATGGTAATACTGGCGATTATATTTGCGCTGATTATCGGATCCAGCGTGCTCTTGTCCACATTGAACAAGCCGCTGGACCGAAGCAACGCAACGCTGATTGACGTCACAGTTGAAGAAGGTGCGACGACCGATGATATCGCCAACGCACTGAAAGATGCAGGTGTCATTCGCAGTACTACCAGATATAAGATTTGCTCCAAAATCTGGCACTACGATTCAAACTACAAGGCAGGGGTATATTCCATTTCGCCGAGCATGACGTGCAGCGACATTGCAAAGGTCATCGTATCCGGAAAAGAAACCACCAATTCCTTTACAGTTCCGGAAGGATCCACCATCGAGACGGTGGCGGAGACTCTGGCCAAGGACGGGCTGGTAGATAAAAAGAAGTTCCTGGAGGCTGCGCAGAATTCCGACGCCTACAGTGATTTCGGTTTCTTGAAAGATGCCCAGAAGGGGAAGAATCATCTGGAAGGATATCTTTTCCCGAGCACCTATCAGGTTGCACCAAAAGCGGATGAAGAGCAGATTATTACAACTATGCTGAATCAATTCGATACTGTTTTTACAGACGAATACAGAGCCAGGGCAAAAAAGCTGGGGTATACCGAGAATCAGATTATCATTATCGCTTCCATCATTGAAAAGGAAGCGCAGGTGGATGAGGATCGCCCGAAGATTGCCAGCGTCATCTACAATCGATTGGACGACGGCATGAATCTGCAGATGTGCTCCACGGTGCAGTATATTCTGGGTAAAGCGAAACCGGTTCTGTCCGTGGCGGACACGAAGATTGATTCTCCGTACAACACTTATATTCACTCCGGCTTGCCGAAGGGACCAATTTGTTCTCCGGGGGAGGCATCTATTAAGGCGGCTCTATACCCGGCAAAAACAGACTACATGTATTTCGTGGTAAGCGAAAAGTTGGACGGTTCCCATAATTTCAGCAAATCCTACTCGAAATTCGAGAAAGATACCCGGGCATATGAGAAGGCTCTGGCAAAGAAAAACAAGAAATAGAAGGAGCCGAATTTTCATATGAACATTACCAATGAGAAAGTAACAGACTACATCGTGTCATTCTACCAACCGTGGAATGACACGATGGGGAAGTTGCGGGAGCAAAGCGAAGCAGATCAGATTCCATTGATTCTAAAAGAAACGGAGATGTTGTTTCGCACGCTTTTACCCCTGAGGCCCGTCCATCGAGTGCTGGAAATCGGCACCGCGTACGGGTATTCTTCCATATTTTTTGCACACCTCCTTCCGGAGAGCCATATCACCACGGTGGAGCTTTCGGATACCAATTATCAAGTGGCGGTGGATAATATATGGGAGCAGGGGCTGACCGATCGAATTCAGGTGATTCACGGCGACGGCTCGGTTGTGCTGGACGAACTGATTCAGAATGCCGAAGCCGGGAATACGGATCCCTTCGATCTTATTTTTATCGACGCAGCGAAGAGTCATTATATGGAATTCTTCGAAAAAGCAGAGAAGCTGTGCAGCAAGAATGCACTGATTGTCTGCGACAATATTTTGATGAAGGCTTTTCTGGTGGACTTGTCTTTAGACCGAAAGCGCCGTCATCGAACCAGCGTAAAAAGAATGAATGAGTTTTTGAAATACGTTCACAGCAGGAAGGATTTAGAGGTATCCTTGCTGAGCTGTGGCGATGGATTGTTGCTTATTAAAGAGAATAAAAAATAGAATTTATGCAGAAAATTGAATTGTTAGCTCCTGCGGGAGATATGGAAAAGTTAAAAACAGCGGTACGGTACGGAGCCGATGCGGTGTACTTCGGCGGAGAGGTGTTCAGCCTTCGTGCCGGGGCCGGAAACCTGACTGTGGACGAAATGAAGGAAGCCATGGAATTTCTTCACACTCACGGGGCGAAGGGATATCTGACCATCAACATCTATCCTCACAACGAGGATATTCTGCCGCTTCAAGAATATATTCAGCAGATACGGGATATTCCCATCGATGCGTTCCTGGTATCCGATCCGGGGGTCATGCAGCTGGTGAAGGATGGAATCCCGAATGCCGAGATTCATCTCAGTACTCAGGCCAATACCACAAACTACTTGAGTGCGAATTTCTGGGTATCTCAGGGAGTGAAGAGAATCGTTGCGGCTCGGGAAATGAGCCTGAAAGAAATCCGAGAGATGCGGGAACACCTTCCGGAGGATATCGAAATCGAGGCTTTTCTTCACGGTGCTATGTGCATCTCGTACTCCGGCCGATGCTTGCTGAGCAATTATATGGTAGGCAGGGATGCGAACCGGGGACAGTGCACTCATCCGTGCCGGTGGAAATACCACTTGACGGAAGAAAAAAGACCGGGAGAATATTTCCCGATTGAAGAGGATGACCGGGGAAGTTATATTATGAACTCCCGGGACCTTTGCATGCTGGATTGCCTGCCGGATATGATTAATGCCGGCGTTACATCTCTGAAAATTGAAGGTCGGATGAAATCGGCTTACTATGTGGCAACGGTGGTTTCCGCATACCGGGCAGCATTGGACAGCTATATGAAGGATCCGGAGAATTACGAGTTCAAACAGGAATGGTACGATGAACTGTGCAAGGCCAGCCACCGGGAATTCACCCACGGCTTCTTTTATCAGAAACCAAGCAGCCGGGATCAGAATTACCTTACCAGCGATTACGTTCGAGAGTACAGTTTTATCGGCGTGGTGTTGGGCGTAGATGAGGCGACCGGCGAGACCATCGTACAGCAGCGAAACAAGTTCTGCGTTGGAGATGGGATTGAAATTATGAGCCCGGGAGAACCGTTCTATACGGAAGAGGTTCCTTCCATGAAGGATGAAGACGGGAATGCGATAGAAAGCGCACCGCATCCGAAGCAGGAAGTGAGAATCCCGTTCCGGAAAGTTCCCGCAAAGTATTCGATCTTAAGAAAAAGGAAGTAGAGATATGACATCTGACACGAGTGAAATACCTATATATGCATATATTATAATCATTGCTTTGCTGTGCATCGTGTATGCATTGGTAGCGGCGGCAAAACGTTCATTGGATAATACGGACCGAAACACCATTAAAGAATTGAGCGAATCGGATCCGGAGGACAGCAGAGTTCAGGCGGTGATGCGTTTCATTCAGAAACCATCGGAATACCATTATGCGGACTTGTTTCTGAGTTACCTGACGCTGATTATGTCCTTTTTCCTCTTCCATTCGCTGATGAAACGGGAAATGGGAGATAACCACTGGATGATTTTGTGGGATATTCTGTATTTTGTGGCTTTTATCGGCGTGGCGGACATCCTGCCCAAAAAGCTGGCATCCCAGTCTCAGAATGCTTCAGGAATTGGGTTTGCGGGCTTTCAGCGGATGGTGTATTACATCACCTGGCCGTTTGTAAAGATATGTGTGTGTTTGGCCAACGTATTTCTTGTGATACTTCGGAAGAACACGGATGTGGATAACATCTATTTCTCGGAAGATAAGGTTATGTCCATGCTGGACCGAGGACAGGAATCCGGAGATATCAAGGAGGAAGCCCATCGGATGATTGACAGCATTTTCGAATTCGACGACTTGCTGGCATATGAGATTATGACGCCTCGAACAGATGTGTTCATGATTGATATTGACGACGACCGAGAAGAGTACTTCGATGAACTGATGGAACTGCGTTATTCCAGAATTCCGGTTTATCGGGACGATCCGGACAACATCATCGGAATCCTGCATATTAAGGACTATCTGTTCCAAGCCAGTCAGCACGGATTCGATAACGTTAATTTTGAGGAAATCCTTCGAGAGCCGTATTTCGTTCCCGAAACGAAGAATATCGATGCACTGTTCATCGAACTTCAGAAAAGCACCAACCACGTGGCCATTCTGATTGATGAGTACGGTGGATTCAGCGGTATCGTTTCCATCGAGGATATTATCGAGCAGATTGTGGGCGATATTGCGGATGAGTTTGACGAGGATGACCGGGTCATCGAGAAAATCAGCGATTCCGAGTTTATCGTTGATGGCAATGTGTATTTGGACGATCTGACGGATGAACTTCATGTGGATTTGGAATCGGAGAACAGCGAGACCGTAGGCGGTTTCATCATCGATTTGATGGGAGAAATTCCGAAGGAAGAAGTGAAATACAAACCGATTCAGTACGGAAACCTCTCCTTTACCATTCTGGAAGTGAAGGATCGCCGAATCGAGAAGATGAAAATTGAAATTCTGCCGGAAGAACCGACAGAGGATGCATAAAAATAACTCATGAGTAAATCAAAAGACTTCAAAGAAAAGAATACAATTGAGGATTCCGTGATTGCCGGGTATGCTGCGCAGGAAACCATGAAGCTGCCCGGAGTTATCCGGATGGCGCCGGGAATTGCGGAAAGCTTCTCTCGGAACATTCTGGGCAGGATTACGGAAACACAGGGTGTTCACGTAAACGATGAGGATGGAAAGGTTACTGTGGATATTCATATCATCGCAGCGTATGGGGTGAACATACCACAGCTTTCGTACGACATCCAGAACCGGGTGAAGAAAATCATCGAGAAGGAGACGGGAATTTCCGTCGAAGCAGTTAATATCTGTATTGAGGGAGTTGAAAAGAGCAGGTAACGAGTACTATGAAAAGAGAAGAAATTAGAGAAATGACGATGCAAGTGGTATATCAGATGGATGTGATGGGCGATTTCGACTACCGAAACATCTCCTTGATTACCGAGAATGAGCAGATTCAGAAAGAAAAGCAGGCTCTTCAGACCCTGGACGTTATCCGCGATCACCGGGATGAAATTGATGAGATGATTGATTCTCATTCCGATCGTTGGAAAACGAACCGAATGGGAAAGACGGATTTGGCAATTTTCCGTATTGCCGTTGCAGAAATTTGCTATATGGATGCCATTCCGGACAGCGTTTCCATTGACGAAGCGGTGAAGATGGCGAAGAAATACGGGGAAGACCGTTCGTATGCATTTATCAATTCTGTTTTAGGGAAGATTGCCAAGGATAAATAGTATGGCTAAAGTAGTATTGGGAATCGATACATCTAATTATAAGACGTCGGTAGCGCTGACGGATGAGAATGGAAACATCCGATATCAGCGCTCCGAATTTCTAAAGGTAGAACAAGGAAAAAGAGGTCTAAGGCAATCCGTTGCCTTTTTTCACCATTGCCAGGTTCTACCTTCCTTTATTGAGGAAGCTTTTCAGACGGTAGATCCAAAGGAAATCATATCGGTGGCGGTATCGTCTCGCCCACGGAATGTGGAGGGATCCTATATGCCGGTATTCCTATCCGGCGTTCAGACCGGAACGGTGATTTCTTCTGCACTGCAGGTTCCGATGAACTGTTTTTCTCATCAGGAAGGGCATATTGAAGCCATCCTGTCCACGCTGCCGCCAATGCCGCAGAAACCCTTTCTGCTGTTCCATCTCAGCGGAGGAACGACGGAGTGCCTTCTGTGCGAACGGACCTGGGAAGGATATGCGGTTGAAATTGTGGGCGGAACTAAGGACATCAGCGTGGGTCAGCTTTTGGATCGGGCCGGTGTGCAGTTGGGTTACGATTTCCCGTCGGGAAAATATTTAGACCGAATTGCCATGGACCGGTCGTATACAGTCTTTCCGGGGAAAATTCGGATTCAGGATGGGTTCTTTAACTTGTCCGGAACGGAGACTCAGGTGATGAAGAGCATTGAAGAGAAGGGCGATGAAATTGTCCCGGGAATCTTCTACCGGATTCAGCAGCTGCTTCACGACACCGCAGTACAGCTGAGCCAAAAGTACAAAGTGGATACGGTGGTAATGGCCGGAGGCGTTTCCGCCAGCGAGACACTTCGGAAATATGCGGCACTCTGGCAGGAACAGCGGGATGGCTGCCGCATTCTGTTCGGAGACCCGGTGCTTTCCGGAGATAATGCCGTAGGAATTTCCCTGCTGGGAGGACGGAGGAGTCAAGAATGAAGCCGGTTAGCGTGACACAGGTAAATGAATATCTGGCCAACAAAATTGACAGCGATTTCAATCTCCGAAATGTGGCCATTGAAGGGGAAATCTCCGGATTAACTCGGAAAGGACATGCGTATTTTTCCTTGAAGGATGAACAATGCGTCATCCGCAGTGTGGTCTGGAAAAATCAGCTTCCAAAGATTGATCCGGAACTTCTGGAAGACGGACGCAACGTGGTTGCGGTGGGATCCGTTCGGGTGTATGCAAAAGGCGGCACCTATTCTTTCCAGATTCACTATATGGAAGATGCCGGGGTTGGAAAAGCGAAGACGGCTTTTGAAGCCTTGAAAAAGAAACTGGAAGCGGAAGGACTGTTCCGGCCGGAATACAAGAAGCCTCTTCCGGAATTCCCGGAATGCGTGGGGGTCGTCACCTCCACGGAGGGAGATGCCCTTCGGGATATACAGAAAATTATTTTAAAGAAAAACAATTACGTGAACCTGTTGATTTTTCCGACTTATGTGCAAGGCGTGAATGCGCCGGCCAGCATCTGTCAGGGAATTCATTTGGCAAATCGGGTGAACGAATCGGAAAAGCGCCATATTGACCTATTGATTGTAGGGAGAGGGGGCGGATCCCCGGAGGATCTGGCGGCCTTTAACGAAGAATCCGTTGCCAGAGCCATTTTTCAATCGGATATTCCGATTATTTCCGCCGTGGGTCATGAACCGGATGTATCCATTTCCGATTATGTGGCGGATGCCCGGGGGGCAACGCCCAGCGAGGCGGCGGATATGGCGGTGCCGGATGTTCATGAAATTCAGAAGCGCATCGCTGAGTGCCGCAGTGCGCTGAGTGAATCTTTGCGTTTTAAATTGCTGAACGAAAAGAGAATGGTAGAATCACTGACCCAACTGCTTTGTTCCAATATGAGAAACCGGGTACAAAAGGCCCGAAATGAGATGGAGCAGGCATTGATTAAGCTCCGGGAGGGAAATCCGAAACGAGTGCTGGAGAGGGGATTCGCCGCAGTTCTGAATGAAGCGGGAACTATCGTCTCCGATATCGATAATGTATCGGAGGGCGAAGAGTATACGGTACTCCTGCGAAACGGCCGCTTCAAGGCGCAGGTTACCGGTAAGAACAAGGAGGGACACGATGAGTGATAAGAGTTTTTCCGAATCCATGAAAAATCTCCGGAGTGCCGCAGATCGAATCGGCGGACCGGCTACTTCGTTGGAAGAAGCACTGGCACTGTTTGATGCCGGAATGAAGGAGTCGGAATATCTGAATTCCGTGCTGGAAAAAGCGGAACAGAAAATCGAAGTTTTTGATGAGCAGGAGGGTTCTTCCCATGAATAATTACGATTATTATAAAAACATGATTGAAGAAAATCTGGCGGATAAATTGCCTTCCGTCGCGCCGCAGGTTCAGGTCCTGTGGGATTCCATGAACTACAGCGTGAAAAGCGGAGGAAAGCGCTTGCGTCCGGTTCTGTTGCTGGCCTGTGCGGACTTCGCCGGAGGAAATCCGGAAGAAGCCCTTCCTTTTGCATGTGCCATCGAGTACATTCACACCTATTCGCTGATTCACGACGATCTCCCGGCCATGGACGATGACGATCTTCGTCGCGGAAACCCGACCAACCACAAGGTGTACGGCGAAGCTATGGCCATTCTGGCCGGAGACGGATTGCTGAACACTGCCCACGAAATCATGCTGCAGGATGCAGCGGGTTTGAAGGAGGATCCGGAAAAACTCCACCGCCATGTGATGGCGGCACTGGAAGTATCTCGAAATGCCGGCATTCACGGAATGATTGCGGGTCAGGTAGCGGATATGGAGAACGAGGGAAAAGAATGCAGCGAAGAGATGCTGAACTTCATCGATTCCAACAAGACCGGAGCGCTCTTGAAAGCGCCGATTCTGGCCGGCCTCTATATCGGCAATGCACCGGAGGCGGTTCGAACAGACTTTGAACAGTATGCGGAACTGGTTGGAAGAGCCTTCCAAATTTCCGACGATATCCTGGATGTGATTGGCGATGAAAAAATGATGGGGAAAAAGCTGGGCAAGGATGCCGATCACGGCAAATGCAACTATGCTACAGTCCTGGGGCTGGAGGCGGCCAAGGACGAACTGCATTCGTTAACGGAAAAGGCCGTTGCGCTTATGGAGAAATACGGCGATTCCGCAGAATTCTTCATTGAACTTGCTCATAAGCTGGAAAGAAGGAAATCCTAATGCTGTACGATCTTGAAAAAGAAGATTTAATATCGATTATAAAGAACTCCGACTACGGGGACTTGGAAGCTCTGGCCCGGGAAATACGGGATTTTCTTGTGGAGAAGGTTTCGAAAACCGGCGGTCATCTGGCATCTAATTTGGGCATTGTGGAAACCACCATTGCCTTGCACAAAGTATATGATACCGCCGTGGATCGAGTGATCTTCGATGTGGGACACCAATCCTACGTTCATAAAATCATTACCGGAAGGGCGGGGGCCTTCGACACCCTTCGAAAGTATAAAGGCCTTTCCGGTTTTCCGAAGTCCCGGGAAAGCATTCATGATGCCTATGACACGGGACACAGCAGTACGTCTATCAGTGCGGCTATGGGATATGCCACTGCGCGGGATCTTCGGAACGAAGATTATCAAGTGGTGGCGGTAATCGGCGACGGCGCCATGACCGGCGGCTTGGTATACGAAGCATTGAACAATATCGGAGCTTCCGGAACCAATATCAAAATTGTTTTAAATGACAACGGAATGTCCATCGCCAAAAATGTAGGAGCCATGTCTCGCCATTTGAACAACCTGCGCACTTCAAAAAATTATACCCGAATGAAGGAAAACATCCGGGGAGCACTGGACAATATTCCGGTGGTAGGTCAGCGGGTCAGCGACACCATCTCCCATACCAAAAATAAGATTAAGTACTCGCTGCTGGATGAACAGGGCGTTCTTTTTGAAGACCTCGGAATAAAATATATCGGTCCTGTAGATGGATACGATCTCCCGGCTCTGGTGGAGGCCTATACCGCAGCCAATCAGTACGACGGGCCGACGCTGGTGCACGTCATTACAAAGAAAGGAAAGGGATACTATTGGTCGGAAAAGTATCCGAGAAAATTCCACGGAATCGCTCCATTCGATGCGGAAAACGGTAATATATTATCGTCACCTTCCGGACCGAGCTACTCAAAAGTGTTCGGCGACAAGCTGGTGGAGTTGGCACGGGCGGACGAGTCCATCGTTGCCATCTCTGCGGCGATGGGAACGGCCACCGGACTGGGTCCGTTTTACAAGGAGTTTGAACCGCGGTTCTTCGATGTGGGAATTGCGGAAGCCCATGCGGTGGTGTTTGCAGCAGGAATGGCGAAGGCCGGCATGACGCCGGTGGTGGCCATTTATTCTTCCTTCTTACAGCGTGCTTTCGATCAGCTGATTGAAGATATTTGTCTGCAGAACCTTCATGTGGTCTTTGCGGTGGATCGGGCCGGTCTGGTGGGCGCGGATGGAGAAACCCACCACGGCATGTTTGATTTGTCTTATTTGAATATGATTCCCAACATGAAAATTCTCTGTCCGGCAGACGGAAATCAGCTGGAAGAGATGTTGGAATATGCGGTCCATCAATACGACGGACCGATTGCGATTCGGTATCCGAGAGGTTCTTCCCAGGGAAATCACCTGAGGCTGAAGCCGTTCACCGGGGAAAATACGGTGCTTTCCGTTGGTAAGGACGTAACGATTCTGGCGGTAGGAGCGATGCTGGATACCGGTATCGAAGCGGCGCAACTTCTTCGCGAGCACGGATTCGATGCAGGGGTTACGGCAATCAACGTGGTAAAACCGATGGACGCCGCGGCAGTGAATTCGGAGACGGAACTGGTGGTCACGCTGGAGGACAACACCATTATCGGAGGCTTCTCCGATGAATTCGATCGGGTGAATCGGGAGAAGGCGTTTGGAATTCTGAATTTTGCCCTTCCGGATCAGTTTATTGAGCAGGGAAGCATTCCGGAACTGCGAGAAGAATGTGCAATGACTCCGGAAGATGTAGTGAAAGGGGTAGAGGATTACTTTGAAAAAAGAAAGGCTTGATGTCATTTTGGTACAGAAAGGTCTGGTGGAATCTCGAGACAAAGCGAAGAGAACCATCATGGCCGGACTGGTTACTGTAGACGGACGGGTAGAAGATAAAGCCGGACAGAAGTTCGATCCGGAACTGGAATTTGCGGTGAAGCAGAAGCTTTGCCCGTATGTGAGCCGCGGCGGATTGAAGCTGGAGAAAGCCATGAACTGCTTTCCTATCGATTTAAAGGATGGGGTGTGCATGGACATGGGCGCCTCCACCGGAGGTTTCACCGACTGCATGCTGCAGAACGGTGCTCGGAAGGTCTATGCCCTGGATGTGGGATACGGACAACTGGATTATAAGCTGCGGGTAGACCCTCGAGTGGTAAATATGGAGAAAACCAACATCCGGTATTTGGACACCGATTTAATCGAAGAACCGGTGGACTTTGTGTCCATCGATGTCTCTTTTATTTCGGTAAAACACATGTTCCCGGTGGTGCAGAAGGTTTTGGATTCGTCGGGACACATGGTCTGCCTCATTAAGCCGCAGTTCGAAGCGGGAAGAGAACAGGTAGGCAAGAACGGTATCGTGCGGGATCCGGCGGTGCACCGTCAGGTCATCGAAAATGTTCTCCATTACGCATCGGAAAACGGTCTGGAACCCCTGGGACTGGCGTTCTCACCGGTGAAGGGGACGAAAGGAAATATCGAATATCTGCTTTTTGCCGGCAAGGCAGAAGGTGAACTTCCGGATAACGGCGAAGAATCCGTTCTTGAAGAATGGGCGAGCCGGATTTCGGACGTGGTTCAGGAAGCTCATGCGGATCTGGACTGATTGAAATAAAGAATAAAAAGGAATGAAAAAGGAGGTTATTATGGCATTGTCACCAATGATGCAGCAATACTTACAGATTAAAGAAGAGAATCCGGACTGCCTGATTCTGTTTCGGCTGGGGGATTTCTACGAGCTGTTTTTCGATGATGCCAAAACCGTTTCTCGAGAACTGGAACTGACCCTTACCGGTCGGGCCTGCGGTCTGGAGGAGCGGGCACCCATGTGCGGGGTTCCGTTCCATTCGGCGGATTCCTACATTCCCAAGCTGGTGGAGCGCGGTCACAAGGTGGCCATTTGCGAACAGATGGAGGATCCGGCGGAGGCAAAGGGCCTGGTTCGCCGGGAGGTGGTTCGAATCATTACGCCGGGAACCATAGACATCGCCGGTTCCACCGAGAATGACGAAAATATTTTTATCGCATCGGTGTTCGCCACGAAGACACAGGTGGGCATTGCGTACGGGGATATTACTACCGGAGAGCTGGCCTGCATGCATCTGGAATATCGCCATGATCTGGACTCTCTGATCAGTGAACTGGTAAAAATAGCTCCGAAGGAGATCGTTTACGATGAGTCCTCGCTGCCGGAGAACGTGCTGGCGGCGCTGCAGGATCCGCAGATTCAGACCTATTTGAATCCGGTGGATTCCTCCTATTACCGGAAGGCGCTGTGCGAAAAGACGCTGATGAATCAATTCGGGGCATCTTCCCTGATTTCGCTGGATTTGGACGGCCGAACGGACTTAGTGCTGGCCTCCGGATCCCTGCTTCTGTACCTGGGGGATACTCAGAAGCAGCGAATGGAGCAGTTCAAGCATTTGGATATTCGAGAATCCAGCAATTACATGCAGCTGGACCGTTCCACCCTTCGAAATCTGGAGCTGCTGGAAACATTATATGACAAAAACAAGGAAGGCTCCTTGCTGGGCGTGCTGGATCATACGCACACCGCCATGGGCGGGAGATTGCTAAAGCGATTTATAAAAGAGCCGCTGAACAATCAGGCGCAGATTAATGCCCGGTTGGAAGCGGTGGACGCCGTAGTAAATCACCCGCTGGAGCGGAACAATCTGGTGGCGGGTCTTCGGGAAATCTACGATTTCGAACGCCTCAGTGCTCGCGTGGCCAGCGGCCGCGCCAACGGAAAGGATCTGGTGGCGCTGAAAAATACGCTGGGTGCACTGCCGGAGATTCGAAATACTTTGGAGGAACTGGCATCCTCGGCTTTGCTTGCCGAAATCCGGGATTCCATCGATGATTTTGACGATCTGTATCAGATGATTGCGGAATCCATCGTGGAAGAACCGCCATTTATCATCACCGAGGGCAATCTGATTCGGCCGGGATACTCTTCGGAGCTGGACGACCTGAAGGAATCCATTCGGGATGCCAAGGAGTGGATTGCGGGGCTGGAGCAGAGCGAGCGGGAACGCACCGGAATCAAGACCATCAAGGTGGGATTCAACAAGGTGTTCGGATACTATTTGGATGTGAGCAAATCCTTTTCGGATAAAGTGCCGGAGAATTACATTCGAAAGCAAACTTTGGTGAATAACGAAAGGTACATTACGCCGGAACTAAAGGAGAAGGAAAGCCTGGTTCTGAGTGCGGAAGCAAAAATAAATGCGCTGGAATACGATATCTTCCGGAAAATCCGGACATCCATTGAACCGTATATCGGATCGCTGCAGAAAGCCTCTGCTTCCGTGGCTTTATTGGATGTGCTGGTTTCCTTCGGAGATGTGGCGACAGCCAACGGCTATGTCCGGCCGGAGGTGGACGATTCCAGCTTGATTGAGATTGAAGAGGGTCGCCATCCGGCGGTGGAGCAGATGATTGGAAGCGGCATGTTCGTGTCCAATAACACCACCATGGATACGGAACAGGAGAGCCTTCTTCTGATTACCGGTCCGAACATGTCCGGTAAATCCACCTATATGCGTCAGACTGCCATCATCGTGCTGATGGCACAGATGGGATCCTTTGTCCCTTGTCGTCAGGCGCGTATTGGCGTATGCGATCGTGTTTTTACCCGAATCGGTGCATCGGACAATTTGGCATCGGGACAGTCTACTTTTTTCATTGAAATGAGCGAACTGGCCAATATCCTGCGGAATGCGACTCGCCGCAGCCTGATTATCCTGGATGAAATCGGCCGGGGTACCAGTACTTTTGACGGCCTGTCCATTGCCTGGGCGACGGCGGAATATCTGGCGTCGGACGATCATCGGGTGCGCACCATGTTCGCCACCCACTATCACGAGCTGACGGTGCTGGAGGAGCAGCTTCCGGCGGTGCACAACTTGTCGGTATCGGTCTCCGAGGACGGAAGCAATGTAGTGTTCCTGCATCGGATTATCGACGGGCCGGCCAGCAAGAGCTACGGCATTCACGTGGCGAAGATTGCCGGAATTCCGAAGGCAATTCGCCAAAGCGCATCGAGAAAACTGAAGGAGTTGGAAGCGCAGTCGGCACCGATGCCGGCTACCACCCAGATTTCCTTCTTCGACAGCGAGATTGCCCCGGAACCGGAACGGGTTTCCGAAGAGCCTCTGCCGTATGAGGATGTGCTGAAGGAGATTCGCGGAGTGGATATCAATTCCTTGACTCCGATTCAGGCACTGGTGCGGCTGCAGGAAATACAGAATGAAATCAAAGATATTGATGAGGATTCAGAAGAATGATACAAGTACTGGACAGCTTTATATCGGATAAAATCGCCGCCGGCGAGGTCATCGAACGGCCCCTTTCCATCGTAAAAGAATTGGTGGAGAATTCCATCGATGCCGGGGCCGACAGCATTGTGGTAGAAATTCGAAACGGCGGAAAATCCTACATCCGGGTGACGGACAACGGCTGCGGAATCCCGGCGGAGGAAGCGGAAATTGCTTTCGAGCGCCATGCCACCGGAAAGATTCAGACGCTGGAAGATCTGGGACATATCGATACCCTAGGCTTTCGCGGAGAGGCGCTGGCCAGTATCTGTGCCATTTCCCGAATGACATTGTATACCCGAACGGCGGAGTCTCCGGTGGGCATCAAGCTGGAAATTCAGGGCGGGCGCATTTGCGGAAAGGAACCCTCCGGCATGAACGGGGGGACCACCATGGTGGTGGAGGACGTGTTCTACAACACCCCGGCGCGTCGGAAATTCATGCGAAGCGATGCGGCAGAGGCTTCCGCCATCATCGATTTCGTTCAGAAAATGGCCCTGTACTATGCGAACGTGGCCTTCCAACTGATTAACAACGGGCGGAACGTGCTCACCACCAACGGAGATGGAAACTATCTTCATGCCATCTCTCGGGTGTATCCTACAAAAGAATTCAGCAATCTGATGGAAATCCAGGGCGAGCACGTGCACGGCTTTATTTCCGATCCCGGTACCACAAAGAACAACCGAAGCGGTCAGATTTTCTTCGTGAACGGCCGGTATGTTCGAAGCGACGTCATTGAAAAAGGACTGATGGATGGATACGGTGACCGAGTTTTCTCCGGATACCCGGTGGCGCTGTTGTTCATCACCGTACCGCCGGAAACCATTGATGTGAATATTCACCCCAACAAGAAGGAAATCAAATTCCTGGAATCCGGGGACATCAAGAAAGATATCGCTGCGGCGGTGCAGAAAGTGATTCATTCTCAAGATGCGGTACCCCAGGCGATGCTGAAGGAAAAAAACATCTCTTCGGGTTCAACGGAAGAGGCGACGAAGGAATCGGTAAAAAAACCTTCCGGAGAGCAGATGGGTATCCGGGAATTTCTGCAGGCGAAGAAGCGGGAACACAAACCGAACACAGAGACGGTGTATCATGAAGATGATATGAAGATGGCGTTCCAAGTTCCGGGAGACAGCATGAGCGATGCTTTCAAAGGCTTGGTTCAGGAGGCGAAAACGGAATACGGCGAGGAAAAACCGGAGGTGTCGGCGGCACCGGTGAAGTCAGATACGAAGTCGGAAGAAGCCGATGAGACGGATCGGATTCCTTTGGCACCGGCCACCACGCGGCTTTTCGATTTCAAGAATCTGACTTTGGCGGGATATGTTTTTAATACCTACATCATCACTCAGGCGGGGGATAACCTGTTCATTCTGGATCAGCATGCGGCACACGAACGAATTCTGTACGAAAAGCTGGTTCGCCAATACAATACCCGTGCGCACCTGCCGCAGGATATCCTGACACCGATTCTGCTGAACGTATCCGGCGATGTGTATTTCGGGGAACGGGAATGGATGAACGTCCTTCGGCGAATTGGCTATGCCATTGAGGATTTCGGCAGCAATACTTTTATCATTCGGGGAATTCCGGCCTATATGACTTTGACCGAGGCAGATGCTTTTGCCCGAAATCTGGTGGATGTTCAAGAAAATGAAGTGCATCTGCATCAGAATACCCCGGTGGTGGATAAATTGATTATGCGTTCCTGCAAAGCGGCGGTGAAAGGAAACGATCACCTGGCGGAACGGGAAATTCGAGAGCTGCTGGATTGGCTTTCCCAGTGCGTGAATCCGTTCAGCTGTCCGCACGGACGACCTACTTTCATCCGCATATCCAAGTACGAAATTGAACGATCTTTTAGAAGAAAATAGCAAGGAAAGAATTATGACGACACAGAAGAAAACAGTTTATATTATTGCCGGGCCGACAGCGGTTGGGAAGAGCGTAATTGCCAATTACCTTGCCCGGCGGATTCACGGCGAAATCGTGAATTGCGATTCCATTCAGCTGTACAAATATCTGGATATCGGCAGTGCCAAGCCGAGTCCGGCGGATATGAGCACCGTGCCGCATCATCTGTACGGCGTCATCGATCCGAAAGAGGATATGACAGTGGCGCGGTATCAGAAAATGGCACTGCAGACCATCGATGATATTCTGGCAAGGGGCAAGACGCCGATTCTGTGCGGCGGTACCGGATTGTATCTGAATTCCGTGCTGTACGATATGGATTTTGCGGCGGAACCGGCCGACGGCGGAAAGCGCCGCCGAGAACTGGAAGATATGGCGAAGCAGATGGGCGGCGAATACATGTACGAAGTTCTGTCGGCGGTGGATCCGAAATCGGCGGAACGAATTCATCCCAACAATACCCGAAAGGTGATTCGTGCCATCGAAGCGTACGAATTCGGCTCCAACGTACAGGACCTGAATGCGTGCGGCCTGCGGGAAGGATATGACTTCCGGCTGTTCGGAATCACGATGGACCGGGAGTGGTTGTACGACCGAATCAACCGACGGGTGCTGAAACTGGTTCAGAACGGTCTTTTGGATGAAATCAAATCCCTTCGGGAGATGGGATACGACGAAACGGCGCCGGCGCTGAAAGCCATCGGCTACAAGGAGTTCTTCGCATACTACAACGGTGAGATTCCGGAGCTGAAGGACGCCATCCTGGCGGTAATGAAGGATACGCGTCATTATGCCAAGAGACAGCTCACCTGGCTGAAACGTTACGAGGGATTGATTCATTGGATTGAGATTCAACGAAATGAATCCGTGGGTGCAGTCGTGGATCGGATTCTTTCGGCAGAGTAAAGAAGGAAATTCATGAAAGAGTATCGAATTCATAACAAAAGTGACCGGCCGGACAACGTGGTGGAACAGGAGAATGAGATTTTTTTGGAGTGCGAGAAGCTGGAAGAAACGCTCCCTCGGTCTCTTCGAACTTATTTTATCTACCTGAAGGGAAACGTATTGCCTCAGAGCCGGCTGGCCTACTTGCGGGATATTCATTTTTTCTTTGAATATCTGGTGCGGGAAACCACACTGACGGAAGCGGATACGCCGGACCGGGTCACATTGGATGAATTGAATCAGATTACGGCGATGGATATCAATATATTTCTGGACTATTGTCGGAAATATAAGGTGGAAACGGAAAAGGGGACGGTCATCTACGAGAACAACAACAAGACCCTTTCTCGGAAGAAATCCTCCATCTCCGTGATGTTTAAGCAACTGTATCGCGACGGACTTCTGGACAAGAATATCACCGACGGTTTCGATCCCATTCGGGTTCCGGGGCCCGGGGAGAAGGAAATCAAGGCGCTCCAGGATGATGAAGTGATGGTGATGCTGGATGCGGTGAGCAGCGGAACCCACCTGACGGATCGGGAACGCATTTATTGGGAGAAGACGAAGCTTCGGGACAAAGCGATTCTGATTCTTTTTCTGACATACGGTCTGCGCCTGTCGGAACTGCAGCAGCTGAACGTGTCTTCTTTTAATTTCTCCAGAGGGGAATTTCGAATCTACCGAAAGCGGGGAAAAGAATCCACGATGCCCATCAACCACTCCGTGGAGACGGTGGTTCGGGATTATCTGGAAAACGAACGAAATCAAATTACCGTGCAGGACGAGGGAGATGAGGATGCACTCTTTCTTTCGCTGCAGGGAAAGCGGATGACACAGCGGGCCATCCGGGAATTGGTAAAAAAATACTCATCCATTCCGCTGCATACCGGGCGAAAAGAGGGATACAGCCCGCACAAGCTTCGGGCTACCGCCGCCACCAGTTTGATCGGTCGCGGTAATTCCATTTACGATGTGCAGGCGCTTTTGGATCACGAGCAGGTGACCACCACGCAGCTGTACGCATCCCACAAGATGAATGTAAAACGAGACCTGGTAAAAGGTATGGAATGGGAAGAAGAAAGGACGGAACAATAGAAAGTGGCAGAAAGAATATATAAGGAACATTTAATTCGCGATTTTGGTATTAATCGGGGAATACTGGATTATTTGGATCGGATGGAGGAAAAGCTGGGGGATTCCTTTCAGGAGATGGATGAAATCTGTGCCATCAATCAGCTGAAGGTGCTGAAGGCGTTCCAGGATAACAATATCAACGACACGCATTTCGGATGGAATACCGGCTACGGATATGATGATGCCGGCCGAGAAGCGGTGGAGAAGGTGTACGCCTCCATCTTCCACACCGAGGCGGCATTAGTTCGTCCGAACCTTGTAAACGGGACGCACGCCATTGCCACCACTCTGTTCGGAATTCTGAAACCGGGAGAAGAGCTTCTGGAAGTGACGGGCACGCCGTACGATACTCTGCAGACCGTAATCGGAAAAAACGACGCACCGGAATCTGCTTTTACCGGAACGCTGATGGATTACGGTATTCAGTATCGGGAAGTTGCGCTGGGCGAAGATATGGATGTGGATTTGGATGCAATCGTAAATGCGATTCAGCCGGAGACCAAAGTAGTGGCCATGCAGCGTTCCACCGGATACGACTGGCGGCCGGCGATTCCGCTGGAGAGCATTCGAATCGTCACAGAAACTGTACATAGACTCCGTCCGGACATCATCGTCATGGTAGATAATTGTTATGGAGAATTCGTGGACGTTCAAGAACCAACGGATTTCGGAGTGGACGTCATGGCCGGATCCCTGATCAAGAATCCGGGAGGCGGTCTGGCTCTGTCCGGCGGTTACATCGTGGGAAGAAGCGATTTGATTGAGCGGATTTCCTATCGGCTGACCTGTCCGGGAATCGGTGCGGAATGCGGCCTGACCTTTGGCCAGAACCGTTCGGTGCTTCAAGGTATGTTCCTGGCGCCGAAGGTGGTAAACGCAGCGGTGAAGGGCGCGATGCTCTGCGGAGCGGCGTACGACGGCTTGGGCTTTGAAGTGATGCCGCCGGCATATTCGAAGAGAAGCGATATCGTGCAGGCCATTCAGTTTAAGGATCCGGATAAAACCATTGCATTCTGTCAGGCGATTCAGTCCGCTTCTCCGATTGACGCATATGTAACACCGATTCCATGGGATATGCCGGGGTACGAGGATCAGGTAATCATGGCGGCCGGCGCTTTTGTGCAGGGTTCTTCCATTGAACTCAGTGCGGATGCACCGCTGAGAGAACCGTACATCGCTTATTTTCAGGGCGGACTGACGTACGAGCATGCCCGCTACGGAATAATCAAGAGCCTGGATACCATGGTGAAGAAAGGCCTTATTGATGTCGAGGAAGAAAGATAAAAAAGATATCCGATGGGTAAGGAATACCGTCGCATTCGCAAAACTGTTTGTTTTGGGAATTATCTTAATCGGAATACCGCTGATTTTGATTTTGTTCTATCGGGATACGCTGCTGAGCACCGACTTCTGGTCGCAGCTTCCGGATCGGCTGGCGCGCCATTCCCTGATTTCTTTTCTGGTGCTGATCGTGCTTCAGGCCATACAGATCATCATCTGCATTCTCCCGGGGCAGCCGATTCAACTGGCTTCCAGTTATATGTATGGGGTAATCGGCGGGTACTGTATTTCCATTATCGGTGCGATAATCGGCTGTCTGATTACGTACCGGCTGGCTCATTTCCTGGGAGTGGATGCTATGCATATCATCTTTGGGGAAGAGAAGGTTCAGAATTACATGAAGAAGCTGAACAGCGGAAAGGCGCTGACTATCGTGTTCCTGATTTATTTGGTTCCGGGAATTCCAAAGGATTTGATGAGCTACATCGCAGGAATTTCCAATATCGAACTGAAGCCGTTCCTGCTGGTGTCCACGCTGGGGCGGTCGCCGGGAATCCTGGGCAGCCTGCTGATTGGCTACTTTTGGGCCAGAAAGAATTATATCGGGATCGGCATCGTTGCGGTGATCATGCTCCTTCTGTTCGGATGGTGCGTCCGAAACCGAGAACGAATCGTTGAGAAAATTGAAGAATACGAGGATTAATTATCGTGAAAAAGCAGAAAATTACAAAGACAAATGCCATGCGTATTTTGGATCAGAATCAGATTGAATACGATACGGGGCAGTATGAATATGATGAGTCCGACCTTTCCGGAAATCACGCAGCAGCGGTTCTGGGAATATCGGAGGATGAGATTTTCAAAACACTGGTAACTCGAAGCAATACGAAGGAACTCTTCGTATTCGTCATTCCCGTTTCCGGTGAATTGGATTTGAAGAAGGCCGCTGCGGCAGCGGGGCAGAAGAAAGTGGAAATGATTCACGTGAAGGAACTGGTGGGACTTACCGGCTACATGCGAGGCGGTTGTTCTCCCATCGGCATGAAGAAGCTGTTCCCGACCTTCGTGGACGAGACCGCCATGCTCTTCGATCGGATTTACATCTCCGCCGGAAAAAGAGGAGAGCAGATTATACTGGCACCGGATGACTTGATTCGGGCCGCAGAGGCGCAGTATGCCGATTTGGTAAAAGAATAATATCGGAATAAACATTCCGCAAATACTTCCGAGAAGTACGTGCATAAGGCACTCCCGGGGAACGGATCGTTCTTCGGGAGTGTCTTTTATTGGGTAAAATTGTTCTCAATAAAAACAAACATTTGTTCTTTTCGTTATTGACTTCCGATTTCCGAGAGATTATAATACATATATCAAAAGAAGAACAAATGTTCTTACTTAAAAATCTTATCCGGTTATGAAAACATCCGGGGGCTAGGATACCGGAGAATGCTTGCAGAAGGGAGAATAATTATGAAACTGATGGGAAGATATCGCGTAGTGAAGCCGGTTCGCTTTTTTGTATGTATCTTGATTATGGTGATGGGATTGTCCACTTTACTGTTCACAGTATTCGGTCCCTCCACGGAAGCCGCAGCTGCCGATACCTATCGTCAGGTAGTGGTTCATGAGAATGAGACTATTTGGACAATTGCAGAGGAGAACTGCCCAAGTGGTACCGACCCGAGAATACATGTGAAGGAAATCTGTGAGATTAATGATGTGGATCCGGGAGAGATTCAACCGGGAGATGTGTTGATTGTTCCGGTGGAAGCGTAACGGGTTTTAAAGCGCAATTATCAAAAGCTCTACATATATTTATATCACGATAAAGGCAGGCTCCGTGAGCCTGCCTTTATCGCACCGAAAGGTGATGAATGATGATGTGAACTTGCCGGAAGTCGGCAAGCGGATGTGCCGTTAATTCTTGTTGTCTCGCTTACGGTCGAATTTAACCACAACGGATTCCAGCGCCCGAACAATTTTCTCCAGCGCTTCCTGATCCTCTTGGGTAAAGCGTCCAACGGTCGGACTGTCGATATCCAATACGCCGATTATATTGCGAATCGCGAATTCCGGCGGCATTTCACAAGCGTTTACATCGGTGTACCGGTTGAACATCGGAATAACCAGTTCTGAACGGGAGGCGGTATCACAAGCGATGTGACCCGGGAATTGATGAACATCATCCACCCGGATGGTCTTTTTGTCTTGAACGGCAGTGCCGCAAACGCCTTCACCCGGTTTAATGTGGACACAAGCCGGTTTTCCCTGGAACGGTCCCAGAACCAGCTGGTCGTTTTTCATGATGTAGAAGCCTACCCAGTTCACGTCGGAAAGCATATCGTTAAGAAGTGCGGAAACGTTTGCCAAAAGCGGCATGTAATGCGCATCTATTTTTGCCAGTTCCTGGATCTGGGAAACAGCGATGGTATAATCAATTTTTTCTCTATCCATAGTACATCCTCCTTGTCAGAATTTCTATCTTCTATAGTCTGATTTTATCCTATCTCTTCAGATAATTCAAGGAAGATGCAAACAATGAAAAAGAGAGATTTTTATAGAGGACGATATAATGAAACAGCAGCAATATCTATGCATTGATCTTAAATCATTCTATGCTTCAGTGGAATGCGTGGAGCGGGGTTTGGATCCTATGACAACGCGATTGGTGGTAGCAGATCCGGAGCGAAGCGATAAGACCATCTGCCTGGCGGTATCACCGGCACTGAAAGCCATGGGCGTAAAGAATCGGTGCCGGGTATTTGAAATTCCGCCGGGAATCGACTATATTATGGCAGAACCTCGGATGCAGAAGTATATCGACTATTCTGCGGAAATTTATGGAATCTACCTGCGGTATATCTCCAAGGATGACATCCATGTCTATTCGGTGGATGAAGCGTTTTTGGATGTATCGCCGTACCTGTCCGCCTACGGCATGACGGCTCGGGAAACCGGAAAGATGCTGATGGAGGAAATCCGAAAGGAACTGGGGATTCGGGCGACCTGCGGAATCGGAACGAACCTCTATCTGACAAAGATTGCATTGGATATTTTGGCGAAGCACGCGCCGGATTTCATCGGTGAACTGGACGAGGACTCCTACCGAAGACAGCTGTGGAACCATCGACCGCTGACGGATTTTTGGCGGATTGGGAGGAAGACGGCTTCGAAGCTGCAGAACATCGGCATCGATACCATGAGAAAGCTGGCCCACACCGATGTGGACTATCTGTATTCCATTTTCGGTATCGATGCCGAACTTTTGTACGATCATGCCTGGGGCAGAGAACCGGTTACCATGCAGGATATCAAGAACTATCGTGCCGAAACAACCAGCCGGACCAGCGGTCAGGTCTTGATGCGGGATTACAGTTATGAAGAAGGGAAGCTAATCCTGAAAGAAATGGTGGATCAGCTGTGCCTGCAGCTGACGAAGGATCATCAGAAGACAGAATCCATGACTGTGTACATCGGGTATTCCAACAAGTGGCCGGTACCGCCTGTACGGGGGAGTGCTTCTCTTTCCGTACCCACCGATTCTTCCGGAAGGTGGATTCCGGAAATGATTCGGGTATACGAAAGGGTGGTGAATCCGGCCATTCCCATTCGGCGATTCAACATCTCTTGCAATCGCCTGCAATCCGCCGGTCCATGCACCCAGTTAACGTGGGGGGACTTGCAGGAAGATGAGGAGGAAAAGGATGTTCAGATTCAGCAGGTGATGTTGGACGTTCGAAAGAAGTTTGGAAAGAATGCAATGTTCCGAGGAATGGATCTGGAGGAATGCGCCACGACGCGGGAACGGAATAATCAGATTGGAGGACACAAAAGTGGGAATGGAATCAAGGAACCGGATGCGCAATCACAAAGAAGCTTATAGCGCTCGTCACGAAAATGAATCCCGGCGGAGTGCCATGCCGGTGGCCAAAAGAGCAAAACAGTTTATGCCCTTCAGCGCAGTACAGGGACTTCAGGAAGCGCTTCACCGAAAGGAGGCGGAAATTGAGGACTACGATACGATAGAACACATTTCCGAACAAGAAATGATAGAGGAATGTTGAGAAAAGAAACAAAAAAGCGTTGACAAAGCCTATGAGTTAGACTATACTAACCACTATAAAGAGTTAGAGGTGATTAACTATATTCTTTAAGGAGGTAACATCATGAGTGTGGTTATTGTCGGCGGAAACGAATGCATGGAATGTCGGTATAAGGAAATCTGTAAACAGTACGGCCATGAGGCAAAGGTGTTCACAAAGGAACGGGGAAGCGTTGCTCGGAAAATGGGATGCCCGGACCTCCTGATTATGTTTACCGGTACGGTATCGCATAAAATGATGAACAGCGCTGCGGCAGAGGCGAAGCGGCACTGCATTCCCATTGAATGGGCACATTCCAGCAGCGCATCCGCTTTGAAAAAGGTGCTGGAGAACCATGCCGTGAATTCTCCGCTGCCGGTATAGAAGCGCACTTTAAGTGGTTTAAAAATATCCTGATGAAACAGGGATGTGGACTGAATCTGTTCGACATCCCTGTTTTTGTGTGGTATCATTATTTCGTAAAGAAGCAGGAGAGTTAGATATGTACATTACAGAGAGAGAACAGCATCTGCTGTTCGACGAATACAACACACCTATTCATGTCCAAAGGCATTGCAACGAGGTGGCTCGGGTGGCTGGAATTCTGGCGGAGGCGCTGGACCGGCACGGATACCACATCGATGTGAAACTCGTTTACGGTGCCGCATTGGTACACGATGTGGTTCGCCCTTGGGATCAACATGCCATTGAGGGCGGGAAGATTTTGGCAAGAATCGGGTTCACGAAGGAAGCGGAATTGGTGCGCCGGCACATGACCTACGGGCCGTTTCACCGGGTGGAGGACCTGGAAGAAATTGATGTGCTGTGTTTGGCCGATCGAACGGTAAAAGAAAACCACTATGTGGGCATTGACATCCGAATGGACTATCTCCTGAAGAAACCAAACATGACTGAACAGAAGAAAGAAAGAATTAATCAAGCCAGAGAGAGCACCCGCCTTTTGATTCATCAGATTGAAGGCGTGCTGGACTGCACCTTTGAACAGCTGTTCTCCTAAAGGTGTCGGCATGAGAAGTGAGAGGAAAGAATGAAACTGGAATTAATTGCGACCGCAACATTCGGCTTAGAGGCAGTAGTAAAAAGAGAAATACAGAACCTGGGATATACGGTAATCCGAACCGAAGACGGAAGAGTAACGTATCAAGGAGATGAACGAGCCATCGTCCGCTCCAATCTCTGGCTTCGCACGGCGGACCGAGTATATCTTCGTATCGGTGAACTGGATGCGAAGACGTTTGAAGAACTCTTTCAGCAGATTAAAGGATTCCCGTGGGAAAAGTGGATTTCGGTGGATGGGGCTTTTCCGGTAGTGGGAACCTCGGTGAAATCCACCTTGCACAGCGTGCCGTCCTGCCAGAGCATTATCAAAAAAGCTATCGTATCCCGACTTTCCGATTTCTATTGCGTGGATCGTTTCGAAGAATCCGGTGCAGAGTACCGGGTTCGTTTTTCGATTCTAAAGGATCACGTGACCGTAATGCTGGACACCAGCGGAAGCGGACTTCACAAACGAGGATATCGAGTACGGGATGTGGCAGCACCGATGAAGGAAACTCTGGCGGCGGCATTGGTTCAGCTCAGCTATTGGAAGGATGGCGCCATGCGGCCGGAGAAATACCGGAATGATCCGCCGCGGATGCTGGTGGATACCTGCTGCGGTTCCGGAACGATTTTGATTGAAGCGGCGATGATGGCTCGAAATATCGCCCCGGGATTGAACCGCAGTTTTGCTGCAATGAATTGGGAATGGATTCCGGAATCCTTGTGGAAAGAAGAACGCAAAAAGGCATTCCAAGAAGTGGACTATGACGGAGAACTGCTGATTAAGGGCTTTGATATCGATGAGCGTGCGGTGGAAGCAGCTCGGGAAAACGCCGAGGAAGCCGGTGTGGGAGATGACATCCGCATCAGCAAGATGGATATGAAGAAGTTCCGTGCCGAGGAGGATCACGGCATCATCATCACCAACCCGCCTTACGGGGAACGAATTGGCGACGATGAGAAGATTCAGAAGATTTACCGGAAACTGGCGGATATTCTGGAGAACCGTCCGACCTGGTCTCTGTTCTTGATTACCACGGATAAGAAATTGGAAGAGTCTCTGGGACGAAAGGCGGATCGGCGAAGAAAATTGTATAACGGCAGATTGGAAACTCAGTATTACCAATTTCACTCGGTGAGACCGGGAAAGGAATAATCATGAGGGAAGATTTTACGTATCCGTCTTCTGACGGAAAAAACATGATTCACGGCATTCGGTGGACTCCGGAAGGCAAGCCGATTGCCGTGCTGCAGATTGTTCACGGTATGGTGGAATTTATCGCTCGGTACGAAGACTTTGCGGAATATTTGACCCGGCAGGGCTTTGTGGTGGTAGGTGAAGACCATTTGGGACACGGCGAGTCGGCAACATCCGAGGAAGACTTGGGTTATTTCGGGAAAGGCGGAAACGGTTTTTTGATGGAGGATATCCATCAGCTTCGAAAGATGACCACGGAGCGGTGGCCGGACCTTCCATACTTTATGCTGGGACACAGCATGGGATCCTTCCTGCTGAGACAGTATTTGGTGGAAGGGGAGGAGGCTCCGCATGCGGAAGGTCTCTCCGGTGCCGTGGTAATGGGAACCGGCTGGCAGCCGGGCATTGCGCTGAAGCTGGGAACCACCCTCAGCGGTTTTACGGAAATGCTTCGCGGAGACCGTCATCGCAGCCGTCTAATTGAAAAGATGGCGCTGGGATCCAACAACCGAAAAATTAAGAATCCTCGTACCAAGGATGATTGGCTTTCCAAGGATACGGATGTCGTAGACGCTTACGAAGAGAATCCGCTGTGCCAGTTTCACTTCACGGTGAACGCCTATTACAACATGTTCAAGGGCATCCGAAAATGTCAGGACCGGCAGATGATGAAGCGGCTTCCGGAGAAGTTTCCGATGCTGTTCATTTCCGGTGCAGAGGATCCGGTGGGAAATTACGGAGACGGCGTTCGCAAAGCGTATATGGTCTATCTGGAGAATTCCGCTGCCGACGTGCATATCAAACTGTACGAAGAGGATCGGCACGAAATCCTGAACGAAACAAATCGGGAAGACGTGTACAATTATTTATTAACGTGGCTAAAGAATCGAATTTTATAAGGAGTGCATGAATACGTATATTTTATTGGGAATAAAAATTTTCACGGCAATCGTATTGGCCGTAATATTCGGAAACGGAAGCGTGGTGATGTTCAACCGTATTCCGACACACTGGTTTGAGGAAATCGGAGAGGACGGACAGAAATCCCTGCCGCCGGAACTTCAGGATTTGGGGGACGGAACGAGGCAGCGCCTGCCCAGCACCCCTTGGAAATATGTGTTTACGGGGTATTTTGGGATTATCGGAATATTTCTGGCCTTTCGATTCAGCCTGCAATATGAGATTGCGGTGTTGTTCGTCCTGACCATCGTATTGGAAATGGCGGTCTGCGACGGAAAATACCGAATCGTACCGGATACCTTCAGCATCCTTCTGGCCGTGTCCGCGCTGGGGTTTGTGGGATTCCAGGAGCGTTGGTGGGAACCCATTGCCGGGGCGGCTACCGGCGGACTTCTGGTGCTGATGGTCTACTTCTTAGGAAAGGCAATTTATCACAAAGAGATCATCGGCGGAGCGGATTTGAAATTCTTTGCTGCCCTGGGGTTAATCGCCGGAAGCGGCGGCATTGTAATTCTGTTTCTCGGAACGCAGCTTCTGATGGGCATCCACGCGCTGATACTCGCACTTCGAAAGCGTCTTGAAAAGAATCAGACCCTTCCGCTGATTCCGTACGGATTCGCCGCATTGACGGTCTATTTTTTATTTTTGTGGGACGTGATTTCTTTTATTATTTTCTGATTTACGATATAATAAGCGTATGGAAAAGAATATTCTATTAAAAATACAATACGACGGAACGAATTTCCGTGGCTGGCAGCGTCAGCCCGGGCAGCGAACGGTACAGGGAGAAATCGAACACGTTCTCCGGTACCTCGCAGGCCGGGAGATTTCAATCAACGGGACCAGCCGAACCGATCGAGGAGTACACGCTTTGGGGCAGTGTGCTTCTTTTGTGTGGGATTTTCCGCTGCCAACGGAGAAACTGCCCTTTATTCTGAACAAGCGTTTTGGGGCAGGAGGCATTGGCCGCAGCGGTGCGCCGGGGGACATCCGAATCCTGGAGGCTCGGGAGATGCCGCCGGATTTTCATGCTCGTTTTTCCTGCCGCGGAAAGACCTATCGGTATATTATCGAACGAAACGGAGATATTTTCCGGCGGAACATGGCCTTTCAGCTGGCGGATTCGCTAGACCATGCGGCGATGCGGGAAGGGGCGGAATTTATCGTGGGAACTCACGATTTTAAATCCTTCGAGGCTTCCGGCGGGAATCCGCGGGAAACCACCGTGCGAATCATATCCAATCTGACCATTGAGGAGGACGGGGAACGCACCGTCATCGAGGTGACGGGAGACGGATTCTTGTACAATATGGTGCGAATTATGGTGGGCACACTGGTGGAAGTAGGTACGGGAAAAAGAACACCGGATGAAGTTCGGTGCATTCTGGACGGAAGGGACCGACAGTTGGCAGGATTTACCGCACCCCCTCAGGGATTATATTTGAAGGAGATTTATTTTAAATAGATGATGAACAACAATTACGAGCCGGTTCGGCTGGAAGACAATCGGCTGTTTCTGCTGGATCAGCGGAAGCTGCCCAATCATATGGAATATCTGGAAGCCGCAACGGTGGAAGATGTGTACGATTCCATCAAGGACTTGGCGGTCCGGGGCGCGCCGGCAATTGGGGTTGCCGCCGGATACGGAATGGTTATCGCGGCGAAGAACAACCTGAATCAAAGCGGACACATCGGACACTTGGAGCAGGACGGTGAGTTTCTTATGCAGTCCAGACCGACAGCGGTGAATTTGGCATATGCCGTGAAGCGTCAGCTGAAATTGTATGAAACACTGCGAGATGCCGGCGCATCGGAAGCGGAGATTCTTCAGAAGCTTTTGGAGGAAGCCATCGCCATTCACAACAAAGAATTGGAATCCTGCCGGCAGATTGCGGAATACGGGTTGTCTCTGCTGAAGCCGGAGATGGGCATTCTGACCCACTGCAATGCAGGCGGTCTCGCGACAACCGGATACGGAACGGCTTTGGGCCCGATTCATCTGGGACAGGAGCGGGGATACGATTTTCATGTGTACGCCGATGAAACCCGCCCCCTTCTTCAGGGCGCACGTCTTACCGCCTGGGAGCTGCACCAATCGGGTGTGGATGTTACGGTAATCTGCGATAATATGGCGTCTCTGGTGATGAAGGAAGGTCAAATCGATGCAATCGTTACCGGCTGCGACCGCATGGCGGCCAACGGTGACGGTGCCAATAAAATCGGCACGTCCGGACTGGCGATTCTGGCCAAGGAGTACGGCATCCCGTTCTACATGTTCGTTCCTACATCTACGATTGATATGGATGCGCATACGGGTGAGGATATTCCGATTGAGTGCCGTGACGGGGAAGAAATCCGGACCATGTGGTATCGGGAGCCGATGGCACCGGCCGATATCTCCTTTTACAACCCGGCGTTTGATGTGACGGATCATAAATACATCACGGCCGTCGTGACGGAGAAGGGGATTGCCCGCCCGCCGTACAGCGAATCCCTGCAGAAAATTATGGAGGGCTCCCATGTATAAAGTGCGAATCGATCAGTTTGAGGGCCCTTTTGACTTACTCTTGTATCTGCTGGAAAATGCCCGCATGGACATCTACGATATCCGGGTGACGGAGATTACGGAACAGTATATCGGCTATCTGAAGGAAATGGATGAATTGAACGTGGAGGTGGGCAGCGAGTTCATCGTGCTGGCCGCCGCACTCATTCGTCTGAAATCCCGGATGCTCTTGCCGCGGGTGACGGAAGTGGATGAAATGATTGTGGAAGAGGATCCCCGGACGGAACTGGCGGAGCGGCTTACGGAATACCTTCAGACGAAGAAAATCGCGGAGATGCTGCAGCGCCGGGAGAAAGAGTATTCCGGCATCTACACGAAGCCGGCAGAGGATATTTCGGAATACCTCAATTCGCCGGAAGAACTGCTGAAGACAGATCCGGACAAATTCGTCCGGACATTCCTTTCTTTTCTGGAGAAAAAGAAGCGGCTGGCGGAAGTGCGGAACCGATATGAACGCATTCGTCGGAATCGCTCCTCCGTGGAGGAACGAATTGCGGCCATGGCATCGGTGCTGGAACGGAAATGGAAAAATCAGGATTCCGTATCCTTCTCGGAACTTTTGGCACCCAATGCGGATCGGTACGACCGGACGCTGTCCTTTATGTCCTTGCTGGAAATGATAAAGATGCAGGAAGTCAATGCCACCCAGGATCGGGTCTACGGCGAAATTGAAATCACGAAGAGAACGAAGGATCAAACAAATGTACAGTAGAAAGAAAATGAAGTCCGCACTGGAATCCATGATGTTCGTCTGGGGCGAACCACTGTCCGTTAACGACGGGGCGACGGTGTTGGAAACGGGCCGAAAGGAAGTGCGAGAGCTTCTTCGGGAATTGAAAAATGAATATGAACAGGAAGGCCGAGGCATCCGAATTCGGGAGGTGAACGATTCCTTCCAATTCGTGACTTTAAAGGACAACGAACAGTTCATCGAAAAGCTTTGCCGCCCGGTTAAGGTAAAGCGTCTGTCTCAGGCGGCACTGGAGGTTCTGGCCATTATCGCGTACCGTCAGCCGGTTACCCGGGGCGAGATTGATACCATTCGAGGTATCAAAAGTGAGCGGGTAATCGATGGCCTTATGAACCGAAAGATGGTGGAAGTCTGCGGGAAATCCGATGGAATCGGCCGACCGAATTTGTACGGAACCACGGATGAATTTCTCAAGACCTTCGGGTTTGAGAGCCTGAAGGAGTTACCGGATATCGAGGGCTTTAAAATCAAATCCGCCGAGGATGAGGAGTCCGATGAAGAGGATGAAGACTATGTCGGCCAAATTGAGATGCATTTTGACAGCGACGAAAATGACGAAGAGGGAGAGAAAATAGATGAGAATTAATAAATACATTGCGAGGTGCGGAGAAGCCAGCCGAAGAGCGGCGGATGAATTGATTCAGAAGGGAAAGGTTTCCGTGAACGGCAAGGTGCTTCAAGAACCGGGATATGACGTGCAGGACGGGGATGAGGTACGCCTGTTCGGCAGAGTCATTACGCCGGAAACCAAGAGCGTGTATTATCTTTTGAATAAACCGATTGGATATGTCACCACAACTGTGGATAAGGAGGGACGTCCCACGGTACTGGATCTGGTTCAGGCAGAGGGAATTCGCCTTTTCCCGGTGGGACGGCTGGATTACAATACTTCCGGACTCCTAATCCTCACCAATGACGGAGACCTGTCCAATCGCCTGATGCATCCGTCCAAGGAATTTCCGAAAACCTACCGGGTTCGGGCAGCGGGAACCGTTACCTTGAACGATATCCGCAAGTTGGAAAACGGCGTGGATATCGGCGGCTTCATCACGTCCAAGGCAGAGGCGAAGCTGGTGCGCCACGATAAGAATTCCACCATTGTGGATTTGACCATTCATGAAGGAAAGAATCGTCAGGTGCGCCGCATGTTCGATGCGCTGGGCTATCCGGTGCAGGAGCTGGAACGCATCGGCTTGGGAAATCTGGTAATCGGCCGACTGGCCATCGGATCCTATCGCAAGCTCAGCAAGGAAGAGGTGGAATATCTGAAGTCCCGGTAGCCTCAGACTATTGATTTTTTCTTTTATGAAGAAAATGATATAGATAGTATTTATATTAATAATTTTTGTTTCTGCACAAAAACAAAAACAGTAGGGTATAATAAGAGCGTACGCTACTGTTTTTTATTATGATAAGTATAGTAGAAATGGAGAAACAAAATGGAAAAGAAAAGGTTCATGGTAGTAAGCGGTTTCTTGGGTGCCGGAAAGACCACCACAATGGTGGCGCTGACGGAATATATCAACAGCACCGGCAAGAGCGCGGCAATTATCGCCAACGATTTGGGTGCAAATTACATCATCGATGCGGAATATTCCGGCCGTCAGAATGTGGAAGTAACTCCCATCGGTGGAAACTGCATTTGCTATATTCCGGATACACTGATTGAGCGAATTGAAAGACTGAACAAGCAGAATCCGCGGGACATCGTAATGTCGGACATCCCGGGATGCGGTATCGGTGCGCTGGATCACGTATACGGAAACCTGGACAAGAATCATAAAGACGAATTTACCCTGGCGCCGTTCACCGTTGTAACGGATCCGGAAAGACTGCGGATGATCATGCCGGAGAAGGCAGATATCCATCTGCCGGAAGAGCTGAAATTCCTGCTGGCGGCACAGCTGAAGGAAGCGGACTGCGTTGTTCTTAACAAGATTGATCTGATGACCGACGAGGAAGTGGACCGTTACGTGAAGTTCCTGGAAGAAGCGTGTCCGGGGATTCCGGTATTTGCGATTTCCGCAAAGGAGAAGAAGGGATTGGAACCGCTGGTTGATTATCTTCTGAGTGCAGAGAGCCGCGTAAATATCACCGATATCGGTTACGGCGGTCCGGAATTCATTTCCGCTGAGAAGACCATGTCTTGGTTCAACCGGAACGTGTTCATTACCTCGAAGGATGGCAGCGAGTTTGACGGAAACCGGCTGGTAGACGATCTGATCGATGAAATTCGTGACGGCCTGATTGCTAACAAGAGAAACGTACCGCACCTGAAGACTTTCGCGGTTGGAAAGGATCAGGATTACGCAAAGTTCAGTCTGATTGGCGTGGATTACGACATCATCCATGACCAGGAACTGCAGGAGAAGACAGACAAGCTCCGTCTGGTGGTAAATGCCCGTGCCGTATGCGAATCGGACCTGCTGCTGGATATCGTGGACGACGCCTTTGACGCCATTGCAGAAAAATACAATGTAAAGATTAAGCTGTTCTTCAACGAATGCTTCGGCATGATGGATGAAGGTAGAAATTAATTGCTATGGACAACAAAATTCATGAACAGATAAAAGAATATTACGGAGTCATTCTGGGCAGCAGCGACGACTTGAAGACCAACGCCTGCTGCTGCAGTTCGGCACCGCCCCGTTACGTACGAGACATTCTTCCTTTAATCGACGAGGATATTCTAAATCAGTTCTACGGCTGCGGCTCTCCAATCCCTATGGGTTTGGAGGGCTGTACCGCTTTGGACTTGGGCTGCGGCACCGGACGAGACGTATTCATCCTTTCCAAGCTGGTGGGAGAAAACGGATACGTTCACGGCGTAGACATGACGGAGTCTCAGCTGGCGGTAGCCCGTAAGTATCAGAAAAAACAAGCGAAAAAGTTCGGCTATTCCAAGGTCAACACATCCTTTCATCTGGGATACATCGAGGATTTGAAATCCATCGGGATTGAAGATGAATCTGTGGATGTAGTGACTTCAAATTGCGTCATCAACCTTTCGCCTTTCAAGGAGGAAGTGTTCCGAGAGGTATATCGCATTCTGAAGCAAGGGGGAGAAATGTATTTCTCCGACGTATTTTCCGACCGGAGAGTCCCGAAGGAAGTACAGGACGATCCGGTGATGCGAGGCGAATGCATGGGCGGAGCCATGTATCTGGAAGACTTCCGTCGATTGATGGAAAAGTGCGGATTCCAAAAGTACTACATCGTAGAACAGACGCCGATACAGCCCCACGATTTCGATGTGACTCGATTGGTGGGCGATACCCAGTTCTATTCCTGCACGGTCCGGGCATTTAAATGTTCCACGTTGGAAGACCGGGAGGAAAACTACGGAGAGAGTGCCACTTATCTGGGAACCATGCAGGAAAACAACCGCTATATGGATTTCGATGAAAAAATACGTTTCCTGCGGAAACGCTCCGTAGGCATCAGCGGAAACGTGGCGGAAATTCTTCGAAAATCTCGTTTTAGCCGATATTTCCAAGTAGATGGAAACCGGGATGTTCACTACGGTTTGTACGATGAATTGGCCATGGAGGTCAATCCGGAACGATTTGTCGGGAGTCAGGCTCCGGTGACGCTTTCAGATCTGAAGAAGGAACAGGAACGCTACGATGTTCCGGACATAATGAGCCTGGTGCGCGGTATCGATGAACTGGAATCGAAGGAGAAGCTGACCACCATGCAGGTGAACGTGGGTTACGGATGCAACCTTTCCTGCACTCATTGTTTCCTGGAATGCGGCCCGAAGCGCACGGAGATGATGAGAAAGGAAACTATGGATCAATGTCTGGACGCCTTCCGAAACGGCCCGTTTGAAGTGATGGATATCACCGGCGGTTCCCCGGAAATGAATCCGAATCTGGACTATTTGATTCGGGAAGCTTCGAAGTCGGGTCAGGTTATGGTGCGTACCAATATCGTGATTCTCAATGATGAAAAATATGCGCCGCTAATCGATGTGTACGCAGAGAACAACGTACAGATTGTATGTTCTCTTCCATATTATAAAAAGAAAACGGTGGAGAAGCAGCGAGGACGCGATGTCTTTGAGCCGACGCTTCGGATTCTGCGGAAACTGAATGAATTGGGCTATGGCAAGGATGAAAACCGCAAGCTTACTTTGGTGTACAACACGGATGGTCCATATCTTCCGCCGAACGAAATCATGCTGGAAGACACGTACCGGGATGTGCTCCGGGAGGAACATGGGATTGAATTTACCAATCTCATTGCCATCGGAAACGTTCCGCTGGGAAGATTCGGTCAGAAACTCCGGAATCAGGGAAAATTAGGTTCGTATATCCGGATGCAGTCCGATAACTTTAATGAGGACAATATTCCGGGCGTGATGTGCCGAGATCAGATTAACGTGGATTACGATGGACATCTCTATGACTGCGAGTATTACCACGTGTTGGGAATGAAGCCGGAAGGCGCACAGCATATTTCTGAGCTGGCTTCGGGCGAGATTGCTCCTCGGAAGATTCATACCTGTGCGTTGTGTTACAGCTGCACGGCCGGGTACGGCAGCAGCTGCGGAGGAAATCTTTCTCATTAATAAATAACTCCGGAACAGTCCATATACAACATGGTGTTCCGGAGTTTTGATATAATCGCCGTTTCAACTATTCCCATAATTATGTTTTTAGGAATAGTTGCGTCTCTTTCGGTCCGTCTTTCCTCTTGCCATTCTTGCCGGGTACCATTTCTGAAACCACAATGTGAACAGCCCCATCAACACCGGAATCAAATTGTTGACGATGATAATTGCATTTACAACTCCGGCGTTTCGAAACAGAAATGTCCATGCAGCTGTCAGCACATACAACGAGCCCCACGCTGCGGCAAGAATGTAATTGGTCCGCATAAAAAGCGGATTTTGACGGGCGCTTTCACCGCCATAATTATACTTTACATATGCGGCGCATAAAGGTTCTCTTGTCAGGCAGGAAATCAACCAGAACAGTCCAAATATCAAATATCCTGCATTTGTGGGAATATCCCCGTTTCCGGTGATATTCGCAGCAGCGGAAAGAATCGCAACGGCAAATATCGAGAGCCGGTCCCAAATCACCAATTTATGATTTCGCATCAAAAGCGGGATGGCAGCTGCCACGGTCAGTGCAATCACCGCTCCCGGTGCCGGATTAATCGAAACCGCAATCCAAAAGGTAATCCATGGAATCAGCATGGCTGCCATGGTCGGTTTTTTCTGTTCCGTCGTATCCGAACTTGCTGTCGCTGCTTTATCGACTGCAGCGGGGTTTCCGAAGAACTTATCCCAATCAATCATCAGCGAAAAATCCCCGGATACCGTGTACATCTGCTTTCCCAATGCTTCGGAACCGCCGATTTCTCCGCGGGAAATCGCCAACCATACCGCAAAAGGCGTATCGATGCGAGTCGTCGAAGTAAGGCTGCCATCTGCAACAACCTCACTTCCCTCCTTGCCCAGCCGAATCTGATATGTATGATTCAAATCGGTAAAGTGCATCTCCAGCACCCGCTCTTTTCCGTCATACGCGCTTTTGTTATAGAGAGCAGCCATCTGCCGGGTAAAAACAAGATCTTCCGGTTCTTTCTCTCCGGTTGTCCGATGAATGCCCCAGCTGGCGTCGGCCATCTTTTCAAACACATCTCTTGGATACAAAAGCGTGCGGAGAACGGCATCGGTTTTTGCCGATATCATTCCGGTTTCGGCATATTCTGCACCGGCGACTTTTACTGCATCAAGATATTCCTCTGTTCTTGCGGAAAGTTCTTTTACCCGGAACAACTCTCCCTGACCGCAAAATACTGTCTCGTAATTTCCCTTACCGAGGAAATGATCAAACATCCGCAAAACGCTGTCATAATTTCCTTTTGCCGAGTAAAAACCGCAGGTCGAGATTAGCACGTGCCGCTTGCCTTCCATATTGTAGCGTGAATCGTGGCTTCCGCTTCCGTATCCGTCTTCACGGGAGCTCATAAAAGGAAGGCTCATGGGAAGCTGACGATCGATCAGGTTCTTTAAAATCCCCGGAACGCTGAAATAGTACAGCGGAAAAGACCAGAGAATAATATCCGCTTCCAGCTGCTTGTCGATAACGGTCTTCATATCATCTTTGATGCAACATATGCCGGGTGTTTTCTTCCAGCACGTAAAGCATCCCTTACACGCGTCGATATTCATGGAAGCGACATGAAGTTCTTCTATCGATATCTTTTTTCCATTGTTCGCATATTCACTTTTTAGCCCTTCGATAAAACTATACGCAAGCTTTAATGAATTGCTGTTTTTGCCCTTTGGGCTTCCGTTAATCAAAAGTACATTCATGCGTTGTTGTTTCCCTATCTTTTAATTGCCAAAAGAGCTCAAGTCACTACTGACTCGAGCTCTTCTGTTGTACTATTCCGTTACATTTTTTCCGTAACTGAATTCAATATTCTCTTTCGTCTTCTCGTCGATGGTATACTTGCCGCGCTCCATCGCCAGATTGCCGGTACGTGCCAGTTCCAGGATGTTGAACGGCTCCAGCAGCTCCTGCAGGGCGTTAATCTTGTTCTCCTCCCCAATCATGGCCAGCGTCAAGGTGTCGGAAGATACGTCGATTACCGTTGCACGGAAAATATTGCCAATCTGGATGATTTCGTTTCGCGTTTCATATTCCTTCGCTTCGCATTTGAACAGCACGAACTCGCGGCGGATGGTTTTCGCCGGCTCCATCATTTTTGCGGAATACACCGGCACCATCTTGTTCAGCTGCGCCAAAAGCAGGTTCGCATGATTGTCATCCGCATACACCTCGATGGTGATTCGGGTCAGATTAGGGTCCGTAGTCGGACCGGAGCAAAAGGAATCGATATTAAATCCGTTTCGGGAGAACAGCCGGCTGATAATAGAAAGCACGCCCGGACGGTTCTCTACCAGAACGGAAAAAGTGCGTCTGATTTTTTCGGTATTCTGAGTCGTATTCATTCTATTTTTACCCCCTAATTCAGCAGAAATTCTGTAATGTTGGTGCCGCCGTTTACCATCGGCCGAACCATTTCATCCGTTGCAACCGCACAATCCACCAGATATCCTCTGCCCTCTTTCTGTTCCTCCAGCGCTTCGGCAATCGCTGTCTGAAGCTCTTCGATATTGGTTACCCGAGCGCCCTTCATGCCATAGGCCTCCGCCAATTTGACGAAATTCGGACCGCGGTCCAGAATCGTCTGACTGTAACGCTTATCGTACATCAAATCCTGCCACTGGTGCACCATGCCCAGTACGCCGTTGTTGAAAATAAAAGTAATTACCGGCAGTTTGTAGAACTCTTCGGTGGCCAGCTCGTTGCAGTTCATCCGGAAAGATCCGTCTCCGGTGATATGAATGACCGTTTTCTCCGGATTTCCGGCTTTTGCACCCAGTGCAGCGCCCAGACCGAAGCCCATGGTGCCATATCCGCCGGAAGTCAGCAACTGTCCCGGATAGTTGAAGTGGAAGTGCTGAATCGCCCACATCTGGTGCTCGCCGACGTCGGTGGAAACCACCGTATCCTTCGGAACCATGCTTTCGATGGTAGCCAGAATCTCCTTTGGCGTCATCACGCCGTTCTCATCCAGATCGTATTTGGTCTCGGTCGGGAATGAGAATACGTAATCCTTCCACTCGCTGTGGTCGTACTGAGGAATCTTCTCATTCAGTCTCTCCAGCACGATTTTCGCATCGCCGATGATATGGTGGTCCGTTTGAACGTTCTTGTTGATTTCGGCCCGGTCGATATCGATATGAACGATTTTTCCGTTACGGGCAAAAGAATCCGGCTTCAATGCCACCCGGTCCGAGAAGCGGCAGCCGACGGCAATCAGCAGATCGCAGCCGTCTACTCCACGGTTGGATGCCTGGGATCCGTGCATGCCAATCATTCCTGTCGCCAGCGGATCCGCACCGTCCATGGCACCGCCGCCCATCAGGGTGATGGCCACCGGCGCATCCACCTTGCGGGCAAATTCCCGAAACTCTTCGTGGGCCCGGCTTCGGGTTACGCCGCCGCCGCATATCAGCATCGGCTTCTTGGATTCCTTAATCATGTCTACCAGGATATCGATATCCTTCTGATCCGGCTCCGGTCTCAGCAAACTGCTGGTGCTGGAACGGCGAATCAGCTTGCCCAGGGCACCGGTTCTGGAATGTTTCTCCTGGGGAATCGGCTCATAATCCACCTTCGCTGCAGTGACGTCCTTCGTAATATCGATGAGCACCGGTCCCGGCCGGCCGCTTCTGGCAATGCCGAAAGCCTCTCTCACCGTATCCGCCAGTTTATCCACATCCCGTACGAGATAGTTGGTCTTGGTAATCGGCATGGAAATACCGGTGATGTCCACCTCCTGGAAAGCATCCTTGCCCAGCATTTTCTGCCCTACGTTGCAGCAGATAAAAACAACCGGCGACGAGTCCATATACGCAGTGGCGATTCCGGTGGTGAGGTTGGTTGCCCCCGGTCCGGAAGTGGCCAGACATACCCCCACTCTTCCGGTGGATCGGGCATAGCCGTCCGCCGCATGCGCCGCTCCCTGCTCGTGTGCGGTAAGGTAGTGAGTGATCTTGTCTTGGTATTTGTAGAGTTCATCGTAAATATTCAGAATTGTGCCGCCGGGATACCCGAACACGGTATCCACGCCCTGCTCCAGCAGGCATTCTACCACGACTTGTGCACCTGTCATTTCCATATGAATTGTTCCTCCTGATTGTGTATTACGGCCATCCGACGCTGTTTTCGGTCCATCAGACCGCCTTTAAATTAATAAACATTATACCATAAAATCATGTTCATATTACAAAAAAATATATAAAAACAGTTATTATAACCCAAAATACAATTATGCTAAGAGAGTTATGTCTGAATTGAACGATAATTATTTACGGTAAACCGAAAAACGCTTCTCATACGAAAAACTGCAGCTCATCCTCGCGAATGGCTGCAGTCTTCGGTTTTTCATGTATTGAGGAGTGACCGATAAACTAATATCGTCGGCTATCGTTATTTTTGTGCATCCGCTCCGCAGATAACACGCTGAATCTTATCCATCAGGGCACCCACGTAGTATACGCCCACCAGCATGGAAATTCCTACCTGCAGTCCAAGACTCCACAATGAAGTCGAGGTGTCTAAATTAAAGGTAAGCATGGCGATGGCCCAACCGGCCAGCCAGGAAGGCATAAAGAAAACCTTCGGCAGCCACTGGGAAATGAGCACCACCAGGAAGCCCAGCACGAATAAAGTCATAAACAGAGTCAGGTCTCCGTTTAAGGTGGTGTGAGCCATTATTAGAGAGCTGATGATTCCCCAAAGGTCTCCCGCCAGGTAACCTGCTGCGATTTTGAAGGCATCCTTAAAATTATTTCCGTTTGTGCCGTAGATTCCGGCCGCTATCAGCGCGATGGGACCTACTTTTACCCCGATATAAGGAGAAGCCACGGCCCATGCCGGCGGCAGAATCGCTACCAGCAGAGCCAGTGTTAATATTTCTTTTTTCTTCATACGACTCCTCGGACTATCTCATCGTGATGTAGCCGTGGTACTGAGTCATATTGTCTGAACGAGCGATGTCGGAGAGGAAGATTCCGGAGATTCCATAAGACTTCTTCAGATATGGGAAATCCTCAGTCTCCGCCCAAGCCGGTTTTGCTACCTTCTGAGCCGCTTCCTTTGTGGCCTTCTGCCAAGCGCTTGGACTTGGGAACCACATTTCTACGACGCGGTCGAATTCGCAGTCATTGACGGACTTGATGATTTTGCTGGAGAGGCAGCGTGTCACTTCGTCCTGAGCGGTGTACGCCGGGATGAATTCTTCCTTCAGCCATTTATCCCCTTCTTCCATGGAGACACCATCCGGATAGCGAACCATGAACTGCCATCTGTAGTTTGGACCGTCTTCCACGGTTCTGCCTTCCCCCTTGAAGTCCTCTTCCCACCATACCGGGATAAAGGCAAATATGAACGGAACGGTGCCCAGGTTTTCATTTCCCTTGGTAGCTCTTGCATCGTCTCCTTCGAAGTTCATTTCGTCTGCGGAGCCGTTACCATCTGCCGGATCCGGGAGATTGTTCTGCCATACCAGTACATTCGGCGGAAAATACTCGGTCAGCGCCTTGTGGTGTACGAATTCGTGAATATCGTTCGGATTTGCCAGCCAGTAATGCTCCGTCATCTGCATTCTTACCGTTCCGAAACGCTCGCCGCCTTCCGGAACCGGCAGAGCTTGATAGAACGCATACTTGGATACGTAAGGTCCGAACTGAGAAATGCTGTCCGGAATATGGTATCTGTAAAGCCAGTTTTCCAGGTGAATTCTGTAATCTTCCTTTGCCAAATCTACATAGATCAGGCTACGTACCGGATAAAAATCAGGTCTTTTCATTTTAAATATCCTCTCTTTCATATACGATGCAGGATGTACACCGCGGGCACATCCTGTAATCAGCGTATCATATTTTTGCGATTTCTTAAAGCAATATTAGAAGCTGGTCGGAATTTCCGGCATCGGTTCGCCTACAATGGCCCGAGACATCTTGTCGGCCGGTCCGTTCCAAAGGATTGCGATAATCAGTGTCGGAATATAACATGGAATGAAGCCACCCAGAACGGAAACAATATACATCTGGAAGGTGCCGCCGCCAAATACCAGAACGCCCACAGCGGTCATAATCAAATCCAGAATTACTACGAATACTGCGGCAACGACGATGTTCAGAAGTAAACCGAACTTGAATGTTCCCGGTTTCGAATGCTTGATGGCGAAATCAAAGCCCCACTTCGGTGCCGGAAGGAAGTTCACAAAGAAAGTAATAACATAGGCAAGAATTGCCATGCGGATGAACATCGGTGCGGCAAGATTTCCTGCCAATAAAAGGGAAATCAGCGTAATAAGAATGCTCAGCGGCAAATCCATAATCAGCGCATACACAGCGGTCAGTTTTTTGCTCTTATGTACCATTTTTTCGTCCTCCAATATTTTGTATGGTTGTTAAAAACAAAACGTATTATCATGGTTATATTCTAACCACAATAATACGTTTTGTATAATGCTTATTTCATCATGTATTGAATAACCGTTTGATTATGAATGACGGGATTTTACCACATCTTCCAGCAGCTCTGTGAGGAACAATGTTTGCTCATTCACGCCTTCTTTCATTCGGGTCACACATATCTCATCAACAGCATCCAATTCAATGTATCGGAGGGTTGGAGAGTGGATGCACCACACCCAATCGTCCACTATGGCTACGCCCATGTTATTACGAACACAAGTAATCACGGATTCGCTGTTGTGAACGAATTCAATTTCCGGAGTGAATCCGTAAGGTTCGCAATAGGTCGCAAGTAACCGGGTGATCATCTTTCCCACAATTTCCCACGGGGCAAAGAACTTCTCGTGGCGAAAATCCGATGGATTCACGTCCGGATCTCCGGCATGCTCATTAGCCGGAGAGTAGATCAGCAGTTTTCGAGTTGTCGCCACCGTATTTTGATACAATTCATTAAAATCCGTCAGCGAATTCTTCATTGTAAGGGCAACCTGTATATTGTCGGTAAGAAGAAGTGTTGTTAATTCTTTTACACCGCAGCAATCAATGGCCAATCTCGTATTGGGATACTTGTCGTGGAACCGTCGCAGCACCTCCGGCAGGATTTCGGCCAAATCCCATCCTTCCATGAAACCCACATGTATAACTTCCGGGTCCTGTTGCTGCAGCGCCGCGGCCTTGTACATGGTATCCCGAAGTTCCTTTTTATATTCCCGGAAGAATTCGTAATACAGTTCGCCTGCTTTCGTGAGGGTCGTCTTCTTGTTGTTTCGAATGAACAGTTTTACACCCAGCTCCTTCTCCATCAGGGAAATCTGTTTGGAGATAGCCGGTTGAGACACGAAAAGTTCTTCGGATGTTTTCGTGAAGCTGAGATTGGTTGCCACTGCCATAAAATAGTCAATCTGTAAATCGTTCATCAGCGATTCTCCTCTTCTCCCTAAGAAAAAAGCAGCTGCAAAAGAGCTGCTTTTTTAGTTCATTTTCTTCGATATTAATGGTGGAACAGACGGAATCCGTTATAGCACATAACCATTCCGTATTTGTTGCATGCCTCCAGAACCAGGTCGTCTCTGGTGGATCCGCCCGGCTGTATAATGTATTTGGCACCGCTGGCCTTCGCCCGGTCGATGTTATCCGCAAACGGGAAGAACGCATCCGACGCCAAAGTCACGCCATCCACCTTATCCAGGAGCTGGCGCTTCTCTTCCAGCGTAAACGGTTCCGGCTTGGTCTCGAAGAGTTCCGTCCAGTCGATGTCCACATTTGCCTCCGGCGTATCCTCCATTGCGATGTATCGATCGATAAAATTATCTTTGTTCGGACGGCGAGTTCCGGCTTTCCACGGGAGGTTCAGAACCTTATCCGTGAGGCGCAGCTGCCAGTTATCCGCTTTGCTTCCGGCAAGTCTGGTGCAGTGCACTCTGGACTGCTGTCCCGCACCGATGCCGATGGTCTGACCGTCGTAAGCGAAGGCAACGGAATTGGACTGAGTATACTTCAGAGCAATCAATGCAATCAGCATATCTTCCTTTGCCTCATCCGGCAGTTCCTTGTTCTCGGTTACGATGTTCTCGAGACAAGACGGCTCAATCTTCAAGTCATTGTGTTTCTGCGTAAAGGTCACGCCGAATACCTGCTTCTCTTCCATCTCCGGTGCTTCGTAAGCCGAATCGATTTTCAGAATCAGGTAGTTGCCCTTTTTCTTCTGCTTCAGAATCTCCAGCGCTTCTTCCGTATATCCCGGAGCGATAACGCCGTCAGACACCTCTCTCTTGATGAGCCGCGCGCAGGTTGCGTCGCAGACATCGCTGAGGGAGATGAAATCGCCGAAAGAGCTCATACGGTCCGTGCCTCTGGCACGAGCATACGCAGTGGCGATTTCGGAATCGTCCAGACCTTCGATATCATCCACGAAGCACGCCTTCTTCAGACGATCGCTCATCTTCCGGCCGATGGCGGCGGAAGTTGGGCTGACATGCTTAAAGGATGTAGCGGCCGCTTTGCCGGTCGCTTCGTGAATTTCTTTTACCAGCTGCCAGCCGTTTAACGCGTCCAGCAGATTGATGTATCCCGGTCTTCCGTTGAGAACTTCAAATGGCAGTTCGCTGTCATCCTTCATGGATACGAAAGCCGGCTTCTGATTCGGATTGCATCCGTATTTCAATTCGATTTGTTTCATCGCTTGTGTTCCTCCATCCGTGTTATATGATTCCTACAGGTTGATTTCCGTGCTGATGTTTTCATGCGGATGTCTGCGAACGATTGGATCGATTACATCCTGAACGAACTCGGTTACCTGGGAAGGGCATCTTCCCACGTACAGGGAAGGGTTCAGGCTGGCACGAATTTCCTCTTCGGAAAGGTCGAAGTCCGGATCGTTGGCAATCAGCTCGATGAGATTATTGCTGAGTCCGTCTCTCTTTACGCGAAGTGTCGCTTCGTGAGAGTGCACACGAATTCTCTCGTGGAGTTCCTGACGGTTTCCGCCCTTCTTTACCGCTTCCATCATGATATTTTCGGTTGCGATAAACGGCAGCTTCTCCATTACTCTGGATTCAATGACCTTCGGATATACCACCATGTCGCTGCTGATGTTGATGAACAGGTTCAGAATACCGTCCACTGCCAGGAACGCTTCCGGTACGGAAATTCTCTTGTTGGCAGAATCATCCAGCGTTCTTTCGAACCACTGAGTTGCAGCGGTGATTGCCGGGTTCATGGAATCAATCATGACATAGCGCGCCAGAGAAGTGATTCTCTCGGAACGCATTGGGTTTCTCTTGTATGGCATTGCCGAAGAACCAATCTGATGCTCTTCGAACGGCTCCTCCATCTCTCCGAAGGACTGAAGAATTCTCATATCGTTGGAGAACTTGGACGCAGTCTGAGCGATGCCGGAAAGTGTGGAAAGCACGTTGTAGTCCACCTTTCTGGAGTAAGTCTGACCGGAAACCGGAACGCATCCGGCAAATCCGAAATCTTCCGCAATCAGCTGATCCAGCTTCTTCACCTTCTCTTCATCATTCTCGAAGAGGTCCATAAAGCTTGCCTGAGTACCGGTGGTTCCTTTGGAACCCAGCATCCGAAGGTCTTCCAGACGACGCTCCAGCTCCACGATATCCATTGCCAGTTCGTACATCCACAGGGTCGCTCTCTTGCCCACGGTGGTCAGCTGTGCCGGCTGCAGGTGGGTATATCCCAGGCACGGCAAATCCTTATACTCGATGGCAAAACGAGTAAGGTTCAGTTCTACCTGAATGGCCTTCTCCAGAATCAGCTTCAGCGCATCTCTCATGAGAAGAATATCGGTGTTGTCGCCAACGTAGCAGGATGTTGCACCCAGATGGATAATCGGCTCTGCCTTCGGGCAACGCTTGCCATATGCATACACATGGCTCATAACATCGTGACGAACTTCTTTTTCTCTGGCTTCCGCCACCTCAAAGTCCACGATATCCTTATTTTCCACCATCTCATCGATCTGTTCCTGCGTGATGTTCAGTCCCAGCTCCTTCTCAGCCTTTGCCAAGGCAATCCACAATTCATGCCATGTGGTGAACTTTTTCTGCTCGGAGAAAATGTACTTCATCTCTTTGCTGGCATATCTTGAAGAAAGCGGCGATTTATATTCCATCTTATTATCCATGCTAGTCTCCCATTCTCTTGTTCAGAATACGAACGTCCTTTTCGTTGGTGTCCATATCAATCATCATTGTGCAAAGCGAAATCTTGTTGTCCTCGTTGAGGCTCTTCCAGATGGTTTCGGTGAATACGTCCAAATCCTCCGGAATCTCCACTTTCCAAGGTTCTCCCTCGAATGTCGGCAGCGGAGTGGCATTTCCCTCATAGGTGTGGATGAAACGAGCGGTTCCGTCCACCGGCGCATATTCATAGAAATAACGGCCGCATTCCTTGCCGATACCGTCGATATTCTTCAGGATGCTCATCTTGAACGTGCCATCCGTCATATCCACGATTCCGCTGATTCTAGGGGTAAAATGAGGTTCGTCCGGCTCAAACTCCCGAGTACGCAAAGCGGATTCGAAAGTGCCCCCCTGATTCAGATGTTCTTCTACGGTATCCGTCTGGTCTCCATTGGTAACAATCAGCTGATTTCCAACGGTTTTTACCGGATAATAGATGATTAAGGTCGGGTCCTCCAGCTTTGCCGGATCGTACGGTGCAATTGCCACCTTGTCCCCTTCCTGATAGAAGTAACGGTTTCGGCTGTTTTCACTTCTTCCCATGATAAAATAGGCAACAGCAATCCGACGGCCGCTTGTGCCGATCATAATGCCTCTGCCCCAGTAATCATTGGAAGAGAGAAAACTCAGATCATGATTTTTGACTTTACTTTCCATTTTTCACCCTGTCCATATAACTCTGTAAAATAATAATAGCAGCTTGCTTATCAACAACTTCTTTACGGGATTTCCGCTTCATATTCGCTTCCATCAGCACCCGTTCGGCAATAACGGTGGTAAAACGTTCATCCTGCCATTCCACCTTGACGTCAGCCATTCCGGAGCTGCGCATCTTGTTCTCCAGCATGGTTCGGAATTCACGTACCTTCTCGGTCTGTACGCTGTCGGAGCCATCCAGATTAATCGGAAGACCCATTACCACGGTATCACAATCGTATTCCTGAACATAATCCATCACCTTGCCGGCATCCTTTCGAATGCCGACACGGTCTATGGTAGTTACGCCCTGGGCGGTGATATCTAATTCGTCGCTTACGGCAACGCCGATGGTCTTATCTCCTACATCCAGTCCTAGTTTTCGCATTACTTCTTCTCAACTCCCAGATAGCTGGTGAGAATCTCTTCCAGAAGATCGTCTCGATCCACCTTGAGGATGAGATGTCTGGCATTGTTGTGGCTGGTGATGTAGGAAGGGTCTCCGGATGTGAGATACCCCACCATCTGGTCGATGGCATTGTAATTCCTTTCCTGCAGCGCATTGTAGATGGTTTCCAGAATCTCACGGTTGGTCATCTGTTGTTCGTTGATTCCTTCGAAAACTACTGTATCTTTACTCATAGCAATACCTCCTTACTGAACCGCAATGAGTTCTTCCGCTTTTGCAAAAGCATCTTCCAATTTTGAAGCATCTTTCGCACCGGCCTGTGCCATTCCGGCCTTGCCGCCGCCACCGCCGCCGGCAACTTTCGCCACTTCCTTAATGATTTTTCCGGCGTGATATCCCTTGGATACCAAGTCTTCGCTGACCGATGCAATCAGAATAATCTTTCCGTCGTTTACTGCGGCGAATACCATTGCAACGTTATCGGTGTGCTCCTTAATCGCGTCGGACATCTCTCGGAGCTGGTCCGCATCGGTGTCGTCAAAACGCTTCGTAATCAATTTGACGCCGTTCACATCCTTTGCCGAAGCAATGATGGCATCCACGGAGCCGGCAATCTGATCTGCTTTCAAGGCTTTCAACTCTTTTTCCAGATCCCGGTTGTCCTGAAGCAGCTGTTCCGCTCTCTTTGGAAGATCCTTTTCGCCGGTCTTCAATACCGACGCAGCTTCTTCCAGAATTGCTGCCTTTGCATCCAGGTACTGAATCACCTGAGAACCGGTGACAGCTTCCACCCGTCGAACGCCGGATGCCACACCGTACTCTGCGGTAATCTTGAATGCGCCAATCTTTCCGGTGTTGTCCAGATGGGTACCTCCGCAGAACTCTACGCTGTAGTCTCCCATGCTGACCACCCGAACGATGTCACCGTATTTCTCACCGAACAGGGCCATCGCACCCATATTCTTCGCCTCCTCAATCGGCATCTCCTGCATCTGGATTGGCAGGAATTCGTCGATATGAGCGTTTACGATATCTTCTACCTTTCGAATTTCTTCATCGGTCATTGCCTCGAAGTGGTTGAAGTCGAATCTCAGGTAGTTCTCATCTACATAGGATCCGGCCTGCATGACGTGGTCGCCCAATACATCCCGGAGTGCCTGCTGCAGCAGGTGGGTAGCACTGTGCCCTCTGGAAATGCGATTCCGCTTTCCGGAGTCGATTTTCAAGGTCACCCGGTCGCCTTCGGATACGGCATCCATTTTTTTGCTGTCTTCGGCGTCCACAACGTGGAGGAAGATGCCGTTTTCTTTTACCACATCCACGATGTGATACTTCGCTTCACCTGCCGTTGCGATTCCCGTATCGTGGAGCTGTCCGCCGCTGGTTGCATAGAACGGTGTGCGGTTGAAAATCAGGAATTTGTGATCCCGGTCATAGGAACCGCAGAACTGAACCTCTGCCTCTGCTTCGGTCTCGGTATAACCCAAGAATTCCGTTGCCGGAAGATGGGAGTACGCACCCGCATCCTTCCACGCTTCATCCGAGGTGTCTCGCTGACCGGCTCTGGCGGTTTCCTTCTGGTTCGCCATGCTCTGACGGAAACCTTCCATATCCGGGGTTTTTCCGTTCTCTGCCAGGATTTCCTCGGTGAGCTCAATCGGGAATCCGTAGGTATCGTACAGCTTAAATGCCAATTCGCCGGCGAGAACCTTCTCGCCCTTGGCATCCATATCGCTCATATAGTCGTTCAGAATTGAGAGGCCGTTCGCCAAAGTTTTGGAGAACTGGGACTCTTCGTTCCGGATGATTTTCTTGATGTATTCTTGCTTCTCTACCAGTTCCGGATACGCGCCGCCGGATACCTCGATGACTTTGTCGGCCAGTTCTGCCAGGAAGTCATCCTGATTGATTCCGAGAATCATGCCGTTTCTTGCTGCACGACGAATCAGTCTCCGGAGCACATAACCGCGTCCTTCGTTGCTCGGCAGGATACCGTCGGAAATCATGAATACCATGGATCTCAGGTGATCGGTAACGATTCGCAGGCTGATGTCGTTTTGCTCGCTGCCCTGTTCGTATTTCACGCCGGCCTTCTCAGCTACCGCATTCAGAATGTGGCGGATGGTGTCGATATCGAAGATGGAGTCCACACCCTGCATGATGCAGGCCATACGTTCCAGTCCCATTCCAGTATCGATGTTCTTATGTGCCAGGTCTGAATAACTTCCGTCTTCCTCCTTGGAAAACTGGGAGAATACGTGGTTCCAGAATTCAATATAACGGTCGCAGTCACAGCCCGGTTTGCAATCCGGTTTGCCGCAGCCGTACTTCTCGCCTCTGTCAAAGAAGATTTCGGAGCAAGGACCGCATGGACCCAGACCGATTTCCCAGAAGTTGTCGTCTTTGCCCAGGCGGACAATGTGATCTTCCGGCATGCCCAATTTAACCCAGATGTCGTGGGCTTCGTCATCGTCCTGATATACGGTTGCCCATACTCGATCCTTCGGCATCTTGAGCCACTCCGTAATGAATTCCCATCCCCAGGTGAGACTCTGCTCTTTAAAGTAATCTCCGAAGCTGAAGTTGCCCAGCATTTCGAAGAATGTACCGTGTCTTGCCGTCTTTCCGACATTATCAATGTCTCCGGTACGGATGCATTTCTGACAGGTAGTCATGCGCTTCGAAGGCGGGGTTTCCACTCCGGCAAAATACGGTTTCAGCGGTGCCATTCCCGAGTTGATAATCAGAAGACTCTTGTCATTCTGAGGAATCAAAGAAGCACTCTTTCCGGCGTAATGACCCTTGCTGACAAAGAAATCTCTGAATAAATCTCGTATTTCATTCAGACCTAAATTTTCCATTGAATCTCTCCTATATATAAATATTCATTTCATTATATAATATTCACAAAAGACTTTCAAGAAATCCCGCCCATATTTTAAAAGGTTTCCGCGGTTTCTCCCACTTTTGCCGTCTCATTGTTTTATATCAAAAACTCCTTGCAAAAGGGTTTCGCCTGTGCTATCATTATAAAGCTATGATTGAAAGATGGAGAGGTACCCAAGAGGCTGAAGGGACTGGCTTCGAATACCAGCAGGCGGGTAATTCCCGTGCGGGGGTTCAAATCCCCCTCTCTCCGCCACATTTAAACCCTTAGAATCCAATGGTTCTAAGGATTTTTTATTATATACGTGCTATTATCGTGCTATTTTGTTATTTATTGTCCGAGTTTTCCGTATACGAAAAAGGGTATATAAAAAATCGCCCTGTAATGAGCGATTTTCCTTTAAAGGTATGATTGCATTTAAAAGTTGTTGCAGAGCTTTTAAATGCGTTTTGAGACTACTTCAAGAAGTCCGGTACATCTTCCGGTTTAACTGGCTCGGGTGAACCTGTATACACCCATAAGACGTGGTCTTTTTCTTTCCCAGTAACAAATATAAAATTATCTCCTTCAACCCTGTATACATCTGGTATACCATAAAGTACTGGTTTTTCATGGTCTTGTACATAGTAATTACCATAAACATTCTTGAAAATACTCTTTATTCCCGGTAGAAGGTTTTGTTCCGCATACCATTTTTCTAATCTTTCTGCGTCTGTCATTTCTTTCGCTCCTTCATGATTCCTCCGGCATATCTTACATAGGAAGCTTATCTTCTAATTTTAATATATGGCTATTCATTTTTCCATATTTTGCAAGCATCTTCATGAATCCTTTCCCGGTAAAATTGATATTTGCAGGTCCGCAAACTTTACCTAGGAAGTAACGCTTGCGATGATCGGAACACAGACGCCGGGCAGCATCGAAAAAGGCAGAAATTAGAGTGGCCGCTGGGTCGGATTGTGAAGTTGGTGTGAAACGTTATGCAGATTGGGTCTGAATTGCCGAAAATGCACAACACTTCACGGGAACTTCATAATGCGTGAGATGACATACCGTCTTTCTCTCTCTTATTTTCTATTAATTTTTCCCGGGAAAAATGATATACTGAACTAGATATCCCGAGGGATTTCACTATATACATACGAAAGGATTTACTATGAATCAGGAAATTAAAAATCGGGAGGATATTGCCCCTTCCTATAAATGGAATATTGAAAAGATGTATCCGGATGAGTCCAAGTGGGAATCCGATCTGAAAGAAGCTTTGGCAGAGGCACACGCCATTGCGGAGCTTCAGGGTCACCTGACGGAATCCCCGGAGCAGCTTCTGCATGGGCTGAATCTGTATGCGGCTGCCACACGGAAAGCGGAATACGCATTCGTCTATTCCAGAATGAAGCACGATGAAGACAACGGAAACTCCAAATACACCGGCATGAATAACAAAGCTATGTCGGTATTGGCGCAGCTGTCTTCGGAAACGGCTTTTATCATTCCGGAGATTCTCTCCGCACCGGAAGGCCGCATCGAAGAGTTCGTCGATGCAAATGAGGAGTTGGAGCTGTATCGCTATATGCTGGAGACCATCCTTCGAGGCAAACCTCACACCCTTTCCGCGGCAGAGGAGCGGATTATTTCCTCCCTGAGCGAAGCATTGGATGCGCCGGATGAAGCCTACTCCATGCTGACAGATGCGGATATGACGTTCGGTACCGTAACGGATGCCGGCGGAAACGACATTCCGTTGACCCACGGCAACTTTATCACCCTGATGGAATCAGAGAATCCGTCGGTTCGGAAGGCTGCCTTTGAGACCCTGTACCGCCGATATCGGGAATACAACAACACGATTTCTACGCTCTATAATTACAACGTAAAAAAAGATGTGATACTGTCCGGACTGCGGAACTACTCTTCCGCCCTGTCGGCCGCCCTCTCTCCGGAGAACATCCCGGAAAGCGTGTATCACAATCTGATTCACGCCGTGCACGAGGCGCTTCCGGCAATGCACCGGTACGTGGCGGTTCGAAAGAAGGCGCTGAAGCTGGATTCGCTCCACATGTATGATGTGTACACGCCGCTGGTCTCCCTTCCGGAGAAACATTACACCTTTGAAGAGGCAGTGGACATCGCCTGCGAAGCACTGAAGCCTCTGGGAGAAGATTACGTCTCCGCCCTTCGAACCGGAATTCTGGAAGAGCGCTGGGTGGACATTATGGAGAACAAGGGAAAGACTTCCGGTGCTTACAGCTTCGGAGTATACGACAGCGATCCGTATATCCTTATGAATTTCAAAGGCACTTTGAAGGATATCTTTACCTTGGTGCACGAAGGCGGACACTCCATGCACTCCTGGTATACCCGGAAGACGCAGCCGTATATCTACGGCGAGCATTCTATTTTTACGGCGGAAGTGGCCAGCACGGTGAACGAAACGCTGCTCATCCACTACCTGCTGCAGAATACGGATTCCCCGGAGATGCGGAAATACCTCATCAATTTCTATATCGACGAGTTTAAGTCCACCCTGTTCCGCCAGACCATGTTCGCGGAATTTGAGTGGAAAGCGCATCAGATGGCAGAAGCCGGCGAACCGCTGACGGCAGAGCTTTTGGACAGCACCTATGAGAAGCTGAACCAAGAATACTTCGGGCCGGATATGGATTCCGACGAATTCATCCAATACGAATGGTCCCGGATTCCACACTTCTTCCGCTCTTTCTACGTGTTCCAATACGCCACCGGATATTCCGCAGCCAATGCGCTGGCGAACCGGATTCTCACGGAAGGGGCACCGGCAGTTGCGGACTATCGGAAGTTCCTCACTTTGGGGGATTCCATGGATCCAATCGATTTGCTGAAGATTGCGGGCGTGGATATGAGCACGGAAGAACCGGTGAGAAGCGCACTGGACACCTTCGCCCGGCTGGTGGATGAACTGATTCGGGAAATCTAAGAAAAGTACTCAGTAAAAAGGAGAAAATGGGATGAAGAAACTGGATCGAAAGAAAATATACATCTATCAAAACGATGTACCGAAATCCTACGAGGCGCGTCAGCAGTTCACCGATGAGGTGACGAAGCGAGGCTACACCATCGTGGATTCCTACGACGAAACCGTGGGGCTGATCACCTGCATCGGCGGGGACGGAACCTTCTTGCGGCTGGTGCACGCCTGTGATTTTCCCACCAGCCCTATTATCGGCATCAATACGGGGCATCTGGGATTCTTTCAGGAAATTCTGCCGGAGGATATTTCCGGCTTCCTGGATTCCTACGAGAAACAGGAATACACCCTGCAGAATATCTGGCCCATCGATGCAATCATCGACACGGTGAACGGAACCTATCAGCTTCGGGGCGTGAACGAAATCGTCATTCGAGGTCCTCACACCCACCTCACCCACCTGGGCATCGAAATCGACGGTTCCCTGGTACAGGAATTCTACGGAGACGGGCTGCTGGTTTCCACCTCCATGGGATCCACCGCCTACAACTATGCTTTGGGCGGTGCCATCATTCCTCCCCAGCTGGATGCGCTGCAGATTACCCCAATCGCACCGTCCAACACCAATGCTTACCGATGCTTTCGTTCCAGCATCCTCTATCCGGCCAACATGACCATGCGTATGACGCCGATTAAGCGGAGCTGCGGCGACACGTTGGAAATCATCGTGGACGGCTTCGACTACCTCTACGAAGAGGTGCAGAAAATCACCATCAATCGTTCCGGCGCCGGCCTTCATCTGGTTCGGTTCCACGATTACAACTATTGGACGAAACTGAAGAGCAAGCTTCTATAACATCAAAGGAATTATATAGGAATAAAAATATGTCAAATTACAGTCATCGGGTAACCGAGGAAGAAGAACGGGAGGATTTGACCATCAATCAAATTCTTCGCCGCAACTTTAAATTTTCCAGCCGCTTCAAGACCAAGATTAAGTTTCAGAAGCTGGTGGATTTGAACGGAGAGCAGTCTCCCGGATATTTAAGACCTAGGGCGGGAGATGAAATCGTGGTTCGCCTTCCGGAGGAAACCAGCGATTTTCCCATGGAAGATATCCCCGTTTCGCCCTTGTATGAGGATGAAGATATCCTGATTATCGACAAGCAGCCGGGCGTAACGGTGCACCCCACCAAAGGACATCCCAGCCACACATTGGCCAACGGCATCATGAAATACATGCACGATACGGATCAATCCTTCAAGATTCGCTTTGCCAATCGCCTGGATATGGATACCAGCGGGATCGTTATTGTCGCAAAGAACGCCAACTCGCAGAACGATATTTCCCACCAGATGCGGAATCAGACCACGGTGAAGAAATATCGGGCGGTCGTATTGGGAGATATAAAAGAAGATTTCTTTACCATCGACCTTCCTATTGGCCGTCCGTTCGAGGATCAGGTTCAACGCAGTGTCATGGCGGAAGGCGGAAAGGATGCGGTAACGGATGTACAGGTCCTGGAGCACTTCGGAGACCGCTATACCCTGGTGGAGTTGACGCTTCACACGGGAAGGACCCATCAGATTCGGGTACACCTTTCCCACATCGGGCACCCCATCGCCGGCGATCAGCTGTACGGCGGGGAAGATCCTCATATTCAGCGGCAGGCGCTTCACTCCTGTTATCTGAAGTTCCTCCATCCCATGAGCCATGAGCCTTTGGAAATTCGCTCCGAGCTGCCGGAAGATATCCAAAGATGCATTACGGAAATCAAAAACGAGTCCGAACATTAATCGGGCTCGTTTTCTCATATATGCGATAGTTCTTTTTAGGAAATACTCTAAAGCGATCCGATCTCGCGGAAGAAGTCTTCCCCTCTGTATTTGAAATTCTTGAAGCTGCCGAACCGAAGGAGTTCATAGAATACCGTTCGGCCCATGCAGAAGCTGCTCATGGCCATGAAGTACGGAATCTGCAGCAGGTAGAAGGTCAACATCCCGTTGATTCCGTCCACGCTGACCGTTCCGTTGCCCACCAAAATGTAGGACGGCAGGTAGCTGGCGAAAACCAGAAAGAAGTAGGTCAGGTCCAGTCGGAACAGAGTGAGCTTGTTCCCCACCATCATCCGGCGGCTTTCCCGCAGGCAGTCGATGACGCTCCGCTTCTCATCTTCCGCCAGAAGATAGTACGCCTGGCTGTAAGCGTAATTCACCACGATTCCCGGGAAAAAGAAGCACATGAATCCCAGGGCGGTCAGCAAATACCGAATGACGCAGATTGCGGTTGCCCGGAAGTACACGGAAAATCCTTCGAAAACCAATCGCGGAATCACCAACCGATTCCGCAGCGCAGACAGGGAATATACCGCCCGTCCCAGCTCAAAGGCGCCGCTCATCAGAAGCACGTAGAAAAACAGCACCACGGGGATCTGCGGCATGGTCACGGACTTCTGAATTTCCTCCGGCAGGTTGGACATGGGAATGACCATGTATCCCGACGGGAAGTACCGGCTGACGATATTGATTAATATATCCGAGAAAAAGTAATATACGAAAATCCCGATAAAATAAATCCACCAGTAGCCGTTCAGGTTCATGGAAGCGGCCTGACGAATTCGCATGGGATTCGTTCGAATTCTGAAATAAGATTGTTTCTGTTCTTCGCTCATTTCAATTCCTTTCATTTGCAAATAGACTATCGGATATTTTATAATAAATGATATAAAATATCAAGTAAAAGCGAAAAGGAGAACATCATGCAAAATACCTGCTTGATTCTATTATCTTACATGGAATGTATCACCCCGGATATGGCTCAGGAACTGGCGGAAACGGCGGATTACATCATCGCGGCGGATGGCGGTCAGAACCGCGCTCGGGAATTCGGACTGCAGCCGGACTGCGTCATCGGCGATTTCGACTCCACTACCCTGAACGAAGATTTCGACTGTCTCTACATCACCTATCCGGCGGAGAAAGACCTTACCGATACAGAGGCGGCGCTGACCCACGCCCTGGAAAAAGGCTGCCGAAACGTAATCCTCCTGGGCGGCATGGGCGGTCGGCTGGATCACACTATGGGAAATATCGGTCTTCTGGACAAATACTACAATTTCTTCGACCACATTGAATTCATCGATGGAAAAAACAAAATGGAACTGCTGAAGGATTCCGGCCGCACGTTGAAGCGAGATGCGCGGTATAAGTATTTCGGCCTCGTCTCCTTGAATGCAGAGGCTTCCGGAATCGATATCCGCGGTGCCAAATACGAATTGACCGGAGCATCCCTGGAGCGGGCATCCACCTTAGGAGTGAGCAACGAATTCAGTGAAGACACGGTGGAGATTTACGTCCGGGAAGGAACTCTGCTGATTGTTCGCTCCGCCGACCGGTAACGTTTACAGCTTCAATATCTGAATTTCAATTCAAAAATCGGATAACCGTAGCATCATCGCTATGATTATCCGATTTTATTTTTACGAAAACTCTCTGGAACTTAAAGCTGAGAATCGTCCGTACGTACTATTCCTCTCGAAGAGCGGCACCGCACTTCTTCTGCAGAGACTTCATGACTGCCGCCATCTTCTTGTCAATCTGCTTGGAGGTCATGGTGCTGTCATCATTACCAATCCATACGCGGAATACCAAGGACTTCTTTCCTTCCGGAATCTGCTTTCCGCGGTACTCTTCGATGAATTCGTACTTCTTTACCATGTGACGAACCGCTTCCGATACATCATGCCACTTTACGGACTCATCTACCAGAATGGACAGATCCTGTTCTACCAGCGGATACTGCGGCAGGTGGTGGAACTCGTTGGTTCTGGAGTTCAGCGGAATCATTTCATCGAAGTTCAGTTCAAAGAATGCGACCTGCGTTCTGCTGATTCCGGCCGCGTTCATGGCCTGAACGGATACCAGTCCTAAAGAACCGATGTTCTTGCCCTTGTGGAATACGTTCAGATATACCTTGTCGTCTGCCCAGGATGGCTTCTCTTTCTGCTTGAAGGTGAGATCCTCCATGTGGCAGAAGCGGGACATGGATTCCAGAACGCCCTTCACGTCAAAGAAGTCCTTCTTCGCATCTCTTCCCACAATAATTCCAGAGAGCAGTTTCTTGTGAACCGGCAGGATTTCCTCTTCGCAGGATTCGTGATATTCACCCTTGTGGAATGTCTGTGCCATTTCGAACACTCTGAATTCATCGTAGTATCTCAGGTTCTTTACCGCCGCTTCCAGCATGCCCGGAATCAGGGACTGACGCAGAATGGCCAATTCCGGTGCCGGCGGAGTTGCCAGTCGAATGGCTTCCGATGTGTCAATCTTTGCCGCCTGAATGTACTTTTCATCAATCCAAGGATAGGTGAAAATCTCGTTGAAACCGCAGCGGAATGCCAGGTACTCACGGATTCTTCTGTCTAACTGTTCCTTCGGCTGACGAACCGCATGCTCGAAGTTCACCGGCAGAGGCTTCATTTCGAAGTTCTCGTAGCAGTAAACTCTGGCAATGTCTCCCAGTACGTCATCTTTGACGCTGACGTCGCCGGTGGAACGATAGGTCGGAACCACGCAGTGATAGGTACCGTCGGTCAGGGTCACATCATAGCCCAAACGTGTGAGGATGTCCAGAATCTCTTCCGACGGAAGTGCTTTGCCCAGACGTACGTCCAGGAACTCCTGAGTGACGTCAATTTCGTTTCTTGTAGTCGGTGTCGGATCCACATCGCCGAAGGCAACGATTTTGCTTTCCGGGAAAATCTCGCGGAACAGCTTAGCGGCCATTGCGATACCCTGATCCACACGCTGAGTATCCAGTCCCTTCTCGTAACGGATGGAAGCATCGGTCTTTTCGTCAAAACGCTTTCCGGTCTGGCGAATCGTTCCCGCAGTAAAAGTAGCTACCTCGATTACCACACCGGTGGTTTCCGGCAGAATGGAATCCTTGATGCCGCCGCGAATTCCCGCCAGAGCCATCGGATCGTGCTCATCGCAGATGACCAGGTCCTCTTGGGTAAGATCCAGCAGTGCGTGATCCAGCAGAGTCAGCTTCTCATCCTTCTTCGCATTTCGAACGATAATATGGTAACCGTCTACGTGAGTGCGGTCGAAACCGTGTGTCGGCTGTCCCACGGACAGCATGATGTAGTTGGTGATATCCACAATCGCATTGATTGGGCGCATGCCGGCATTCAAGAGCGCAGTCTGCATCCAGATTGGTGACGGTTTTTCACATACGTTCTCAATCTCCAGGGCCGCATATCTCGGGCACTTTTCCGGAGATTCCACATCGATGGGGTATTCCGGCAGATCCTTTGGCAGTTCGGCTTCCGGCAGCGGCTTCAGCGGGCATTTGTAAATGGCCGCCAGTTCTCTTGCGATGCCGTAATGACCCCACAGATCCGGACGGTTGGTAAGAGATTTGTTATCGATATCGAAAACAACGTCGTTCATGCCGATGATTTCGGAAACGTTCTGACCCACTTCGCAATCTACGTCGCTGAGGTCGACAATCATGTGCTCATCTTCCAGCGGGAAGTAGGATTCCAGATACACTTCCGTCGCACCGCAAATCATTCCGTAGGAAGGCACGCCTCTCAGTTTGGATTCCTTGATTTTTACCAGAGAATCTTCGCCGTGCCAGAATACTTCCGCACCCGGCTTAGAGACAACCACCATCTCCCCTTCGTACAGGTTGGAACCACCGCAGACAATCTGCTTCGGCTCGTCCTCGCCGCATTCCACGATGCATACCCGGAGTTGGTCGGCATTCGGATGTTCTTTTACTTCCAGAATTTTACCCACAACGATATCGTGGAACTTCTCGGAAGTGTCAATGACATCCTCTACTTCTACGGTTCTCATGGTTAAGTCGAAAGAAATCTGCTTCGGCGTCAAATCTTCCGGCAAATCGACATATTTTTTTACCCAATTTAATGATACTTTCATGCTAATTTCCTCCCTGTACTACTTGAACTGCTCAAAGAATCTGAGATCGGTGCTGTGGAAGAAACGAACATCATCGATACCATATCTCATCATAACAAAACGGTCCAGTCCGATGTTGGTGTAGAATCCGGTGTATACGTCCGGATCCAGGCCGGCTGCACGGACAACGTTCGGGTTGATGACACCGCCCGGAGCCACTTCAATCCAGCCGTTCTGATTGCAGACGCGGCAGCCCTTGCCGTGGCACACCTGGCATTCCATGTCAATTTCATATCCCGGTTCGGTAAATGGGAAGAATCCTTCTCTCATACGAACATTCACCTTCCGTCCAAATACCTTCTCCAGCAGAGCCTGAATCATTACCTTGCCGGAGGAGAAGGACAGATCCTTGTCCACAATCAGCGCCTCATACTGATAGAACGCTCTCTCGTGACGGGCATCCGTATTCTCGTTACGGTATACACGACCCGGATATACGAAACGTGCCGGTGCGCCGTGTTCTCTCAGATAACGAACGGAACCGCCGGTGAGGTGTGGACGGAGGCAAAGTCTCTCCGCCCCCTGTTTGTCCTCGGTACCTTCAATCCAATAGGTATCCATAGACTGTCTTGCCGGATGGTCCGGTGGGAAATTCAGATTATCAAAGGCGAACAATTCGCTGCTGATATCATCTTCGCTAAATATTTCAAAGCCCAAGGAGAGAAAGGCATCGTTCAAGTCATACTGCATCTGCGTAATCGGATGGAGTGCACCCTGGCTAACAGCGTTTCCAGGTAAAGTCAAATCGATTTCTTCGTCAAGTGCACTCTGGTTCTCAACGATTTCATCTTCTCTTTCTTGAATTTTCTCTGCGAAGTGATTCTTAATCTCATTCGCTCTCATTCCAACGGTTTTTCTCATTTCCGGTTCCAGAGAACCCAGGCTCTTCAGTACGGCCGTCAGTTCCCCCTTCTTTCCGGTCAGTTCCCGGCGAACTTCCTGAAGCTGATCCAGAGTTTCGGTCTCTTTGATCTTCTTCAGACCCAGTTCTTTAATTGATTCTAATCTCTCTAGCATGACTTAATCCCTCCTTGTAGTCTGCTTAATATAATTACCGTAGTATTTTATCATTAAAAATTGTTCAAATCAACAATTTATCTCAATAAAAACAGCCGGTGCATGCCAAAATGCACCGGCCTATATACGTATTACTCAAATAAAAACATTTCTTATTTGAACAGGATTCCACCGTACTGTACGAACAGCGGTGCGAATACCAGGGATACGATGGTCATCAGCTTGATCAGGATGTTGATGGACGGACCGGAGGTATCCTTGAACGGATCGCCGACCGTATCACCAACGACAGCCGCCTTGTGGCTTTCGCTTCCCTTTCCGCCGTATACACCGCTCTCGATGTACTTCTTTGCGTTATCCCATGCACCACCGGCATTGGCCATCATGATAGCCAGGAGTACGCCGGAAGCCAGAGCACCTGCCAGCAGTCCGCCCAGGGATTCGGTTCCCAGAAGCAGTCCGATTGCAACCGGTGCAACGATTGCCAGGATTCCCGGAGCAATCATCTCGTGGAGTGCTGCGGAAGTGGAAATATCTACGCAACGCGCATAATTCGGCTTGGAAGTTCCTTCCATGATTCCCTTGTCCTCACGGAACTGTCTTCTAACTTCTTCGATCATCTGGTTTGCAGCCTTACCAACGGAGCTCATGGTCATTGCAGAGAATGCGAATGGCAGCATCGCACCGATGAACAGACCCACGATTACCATCGGATCCAGCAAGCTGATCTGCTGCAGTTTCGCAGTGGTTGCGAAGGAAGCAAACAGTGCCAGCGCGGTGAGCGCAGCGGAACCAATTGCGAATCCCTTACCGATTGCAGCGGTGGTGTTTCCAACGGAATCCAGTGTATCGGTGATATGACGTACATCTTCCGGAAGTTCGGACATCTCGGCAATACCGCCGGCGTTGTCGGAAACCGGACCGTACGCATCAACTGCAACGGTCATTCCGGTGGTGGACAGCATACCTACGGCAGCCAGTGCGATACCGTACAGGCCAGCAAAGTTGTATGCTACGATGATGCCGACAGCAATGAACAGAATCGGCCAAATGGTGGACATCATACCAACGGACAGTCCGGAAATGATGGTGGTAGCAGAACCGGTCTGAGACTGTTCTGCAATGCTCTTAACGAACTTGTGTGCATCAGAAGTATAAATTTCAGTGAGCTGACCGATGATAATACCAACCAGCAGACCGGCGATAATTGCCCATGCATAGTTCAGAGATCCCAGCATGTTCTTGCTGAGGAATACGGAAGCGATAATTACGATAATACCGCTGACATAGGTTCCCATGTTCAGAGCCTTTGCCGGGTTCACGTTGTCGCCGCCGCGTACTGCCAGGATTCCCAGTACGGATGCAATCAGACCGATTGCGGCAATCAGCATCGGGAACAGCGCAGCAGTTGTTTCGTTGAAGATGGACATCTCACCGGACTCATTTACGGCAACAGCAGCCAGAGTAACGGCAGAGATGATGGATCCAACATAGGATTCAAACAGGTCGGAACCCATTCCGGCAACGTCACCTACGTTGTCACCTACGTTGTCGGCAATAACCGCAGGGTTTCTCGGATCATCTTCCGGGATACCGGCTTCTACCTTACCAACCAGGTCCGCACCAACGTCTGCAGCTTTGGTATAGATACCACCGCCTACACGGCCGAACAGCGCCATGGAGGAAGCACCCAGTCCGAAACTGGTTACACACTGCTGGATAGTTGCCATGTCCAAAGCAACGAATACGACACCCAGTCCCAGGAGACCCAGTCCGGATACGCAGAGACCCATTACGGCACCGGAGCGGAACGCAATCTGAAGCGCACGCGGCATACCGTGAGTCATCGCAGCGTTTGCAGTACGAACATTTCCTTTTGTCGCAACGTTCATACCGAAGAATCCTGCCAGTACGGACAGCAGCGCACCAACTACGTACAGCACTGCGGATGTCCAGTTAATGCAGAATCCGATAACAACGAAGAGAACCGCAATAACCACAACCATGGTCTTGTATTCTCTCTTGAGGAATGCCATTGCACCCTCGTGAATAAATCCGGCTATTTCTTTCATTCTGTCGTTGCCGGCGTCCGCTTTGCTTACCCAAGATGTCAGGCAAAAAGCAACAAGCAGGCCCACCAAGGCGCAGACAGGAGCAATCCATAAATTCATATAGCCTCAAACCTCCTTAAAAAATAATTTATAGTAATAATATTTAACAATATTATGAGGCACTTTTAAAAGTGCCTCAAATATGTCTACCATGTTAAAAAGTGCGAGAAACCGCAGTCAACTAGTTGAACAATGTAACAATTGCCAAAGCTGCAACGATATAAACCACTGCCAACACAACGGTAATTCGTGCCAGAATGGAATCATATCCTCTGCTCTTTCTCTTTCCGAACAGCTGCTCTGCACCGCCTGCAATCGAACCGGACAGACCGGAGCTGTTGCTGGACTGCAGAAGAATTGCAATAATCATCAGCACACTTACAACCAAAAGAATCGCCATAAGCACGGTATGCATATTCAAACCCCCTTCAACACTATGTACTAGCTAAAAAATTACTCATGTATACTAACATTATATTGAACGCTTGTCAACAATAAGATTATCCATATGTTGATATTTCAAGGTTTACAGCCACTATTACTTGTTTTTGAAAATAATTCGCACAGCAATATTTGTTTGTAAAAATAAATAAAACGGAAATTTATTGTTATTTATCAATAATGTTTTTAATTCAGTACAAAGTGAAAAAGCACTTCAAAAGGCGTTCCCGAAGGTTTGCCTTTTGAAGTGTCTTATCTCGTCATTCTAATTGCGATAAAAGCATTACATCATGATGCCCGTCTCTACCGTTTCATCAAAGCCGTGGGCCTTTAATGCGTTGATGATTTTCTGTTTATGCTCCGTTCCGAAGGCCTCGATGGTCACCTTCAGCTCCACCTTGTGGTTTCTGTCCACGCTGACGAACTGATTGTGCTCCAGCTTGACCACGTTGCCCTGCGCATCCGCAATGGTCTGCGCTACGCGAACCAGCTCGCCCGGCTTATCCGGCAGCATGACCGATACGGTAAAAATACGATCCCGCATAATCAGACCGTTCTGAATGATGTTGGAGATGGTGATGATATCCGTATTTCCGCCGCTCAGAATGGATACCACCTTCTTTTCTTTGAAATCCAGGTGCTTCAGTGCCGCAACGGTAAGAAGTCCGGAATTCTCCACGACCATCTTGTGATTTTCCACCATATCCAGGAATGCCACTACCAGTTCATCGTCCTCTACGGTGATTACCCGGTCCACGTTCTTCTGCAGATACGGGAAAATGCTTTCACCCGGCGTTTTTACCGCCGTGCCGTCCGCAATGGTCTGGATGTGTTCCATGGTGCGAACTTCTCCGGCCTCCAGAGACCGCTGAAGGGAGTTGGCACCGGCCGGTTCTACGGCAATAATCTGAACATTTGGTTTCAGCAGCTTTGCCAGAGTGGACACGCCGGTAGCAAGTCCGCCGCCGCCCACCGGAATCAGGATGGCATCCACCAGCGGGAGTTCCTTGATAATTTCCATGGCGATGGTTCCCTGTCCGGTAGCCACGGTAAAATCATCAAACGGATGGATAAAGGTCATGCCCTCTTCTTCCGCCAGCTTCTTCGCATAGGCAGCCGCTTCATCATATACATTGCCGTACAGAACAACGGTCGCTCCATAACTTTCGGTGCGGTTAACCTTAATCAGCGGTGTGGTGGTTGGCATAACAATGGTGGCTTTGCATCCAAAGGCTTTTGCCGCATATGCCACACCCTGGGCGTGGTTTCCGGCAGATGCCGCTACCAGGCCTCGACTTCTCTCTTCATCGCTTAATGTGCTGATCTTGTAATACGCACCGCGAATCTTATATGCGCCGGTAAGCTGCATATTTTCCGGCTTCAGATATACCTTGTTGCCGCACATTTCCGAAAAGTAATCGCTGTATACCAGGTTGGTGGGACGAACCACCTTCTGGACAATTTCCGTTGCTTGTTCAAAATCCTTTAGTTCTAGCATGCCATCCTCCTACAGTTCCATGATTGCGCCCTTCGACGAAGGACCTACCAGTTTCGCATATCTTGCCAGCCAGCCGCTTGTAACCTTCGGTGCCGGTGCACTCCATGCAGCTCTTCTCTCTTCCAATTCCTCATCGCTTAACTGCACGTTAATTCGATATTCCGGAATATCGATTTCGATGATATCCCCTTCCTGAATCAGACCGATGTTTCCGCCGGCTGCCGCTTCCGGGCACACGTGTCCGATGGAGGCACCTCTGCTGGCACCGCTGAAACGTCCGTCCGTAATCAGGGCGACGGTTTTGTCCAGCTTCATTCCGGCCAACGCGCTGGTGGGATTCAGCATTTCTCTCATGCCCGGGCCGCCTTTCGGTCCTTCGTAGCGAATGACCACCACATCCCCGTCGTGAATATCACCGTTGTAAATGGCCTGAATCGCTTCATCTTCGCTGTCGAATACGCGAGCCGGACCGGTATGCTTCAGCATCTCCGGTGCGACCGCACTTCTTTTTACTACGGCGCCTTCCGGAGCCACATTTCCAAAGAGGATGGCCAATCCGCCGGTTTCGCTGTACGGGTTATCGATGCTTCGAATTGCGTTGTTGTTCAGAATCCGCTTCCCGTCGATATTCTCCGCTACCGTGTGCCCGTTGGCGCAGATGGCGGTGGTATCGATCAGGTTATTTTTGTTCAGTTCCGCCAGCACGGCTTGAATGCCGCCGGCATTGTTCAAATCGTGCATATGAGTGCCGCCGGCAGGTGCCAAATGACAAAGGTTCGGCGTAACGGAGCTGACTTCATTGAACATGTTCAAATCCACCTTTACGCCCGCTTCATTGGCGATTGCCAGAAGGTGAAGCACCGTATTGGAGGAACATCCCAGCGCCATATCGCAGGTCAATGCATTCCGAACGGATTTTTCGTTGATGATATCTCTCGGGCAGATGTTCTTTTCTACCAAGTCCATGATGGCCATACCGGCGCGCTTTGCCAGCATTACTCTCTTTCCGGTTACCGCCGGAACGGTTCCGTTGCCCGGGAGTCCGATGCCGATGGCCTCGCACAGGCAGTTCATGCTGTTGGCGGTGTACATGCCGGAGCAGGAACCGCAGCCCGGACACACGTTTTCCTCGAATTCGCAGAGCCCTTGGTCATCAATCAGACCGGCTTTGCGGGAACCTACCGCCTCGAACATCTTGGAGAGGGAGGTTTCTTCGCCGTTCACCAGGCCGCTCATCATTGGTCCGCCGGAGCAAACGATGGATGGAATGTTGATGCGGCACGCGCCCATTACCATTCCCGGCACGATTTTGTCGCAGTTCGGAACCAGGACCAGTCCGTCGAACTGATGGGCTTTGGCCATGGTCTCCACGCTGTCCGCAATGAGTTCACGGCTCGGCAGAGAATATTTCATTCCCTCATGGCCCATGGCGATGCCGTCGCACACGCCGATGGCCGGAACCATAATCGGGGTTCCTCCCGCCATACGAACACCTGCTTTTACCGCCTCCGTAATCTTATCCAGATGAATATGTCCCGGAACGATTTCACTGTGAGCGGAAACCACGCCGATTAGCGGGCGCTCCAGTTCTTCCTTGGTATATCCCATCGCATAGAAAAGGCTCCGCATCGGGGCCTTCTCCACTCCTTTTGTGACGTTATCACTTATTTTCGTCATTCTCCAATACTCCTTTACGTTATTATTTCTGTGCCGAGTCGTCTTCTCCGCGATTCAGACCTTCGATACCGGTAATTCCGGTACGGCATACGTCAGTGATATTATACTCCTCCATCACTTCCATGAAACCATTAATTTTCGATGGAGTTCCGGTTAATTCGATTACCAAACTGTGCTTAGAGAGGTCGATAATCTTACCCCTGAAAATATCCACGATTTCCTTTACGGAACTGCGCTGTTCCGGCTCGCACTGAATTCGCATCAATACGAGTTCGCGGTACAAACTGTTTTCCCGACTGAGGACAATGACCTCTTCCACCACTTCCAGCTTTTCCGTCTGAGTGATAATCTGCTGCATGGACTGCTCCGTCGCACTGAACATGATGGTAATCCGAGCCAGCTTCGGATTGTTGGTTGGAGATACGGTTAGTGAGTCGATGTTGAATCCTCTTCGGCCGAACATGCTGATGACGCGGGTCAGAACGTTGGCCTGGTTCTGAACGAGGACGCTGACGATTTCTTGTTTCAATGGTTTATACATGACGCCCTCCTATCCTACAATCATATCATCCACGCTCTTGCCGCCCGGAATCATCGGCAGCACGCGCTCATCCTGAGAAATAACGCATTCAATCCATACCGGACCCTCTTCCTGAAGCGCCCGGCGGAATGCATCTTGGAACTCTTCCGGCGTGGTTGCCCGGAATCCCTTAATGCTGAATCCTTCCGCTACTTTCACATAGTCCACCTTCCGATGGGGCGTGGTGTTGGAATACCGCTGATCGTAGAAAATGGTCTGCCACTGGTATACCATACCCAGTACGGAATTGTTGAGAATCACCGTGATAATCGGCAGGTGCTGCGTCTCCGCGGTAACCACTTCATTCAGGTTCATTTGGAAAGAGGCATCTCCCGTAATATGTACCACCCGGTTATCCGGATGGGCCATCTGCGTGCCGATGGCCGCACCGTATCCGAAGCCCATGGTACCCAGTCCGCCGCTGGTGATAAACCGGTGCGGCTTCCGATGGTGGAGGTACTGCGCCGCCCACATCTGGTGCTGTCCCACATCCGTTACGAAATACGCATCGTCATTTACGGATTCGGAAATGGTGGTCATGATGTCCTTCGGATGCAGCGGACAGTCGGTCGCCTTTACATACGGCGCCTTCTTTTTCCAGGAAACCGTTCGTTCTCTCCATTCGGAAGGGTCTGCCTTCTCTACAAAAGGAATGGCCTTCTCCAGAAATTCGTGAACGTTGGCGATGACCGACTTATCGATCATAACGTTTTTGTTGATTTCACTGTTGTCGATGTCCACCTGAAGGATGCGGGCACTGCGGCCCCATGTCTTGGTATCCTGCGCCACGCGGTCGCTAAAGCGAGCGCCCAATGCAATAATCAGATCCGAATGCTGAATCGCCCGATTGGCGGCAACGGAACCGTGCATTCCCACCATGCCCAGGCAGAGGTCGTCCTCGGTATCCATTACGCCCGTTGCCATCAGCGTATTGACCACCGGTATGTTGGCTTTTCGCGCCAGCTCCTGAACCAATTCGCCGGCACAGGACTGCATCACGCCGCCGCCCACATACATTACCGGCTTCTCGGCAGCGTTAATCATCTTCACCGCCGCGCGGATATCGTCCTTCCGAATCTCCGGATCCGGACGTAGCGGAAGCGGTCTTCTGTTCTCGTACTCATAGGTGGCCGCCGTCACATCCTTTGTGATGTCCACCAGAACCGGCCCCGGCCGTCCGCTCTGGGCGATGACAAATGCCTCCCGCAGCGTGTCCGCCAGGTCTTCAATTCGATTCACGAAAAAATTATGCTTCGTGATTGGCATAGTTACACCGGCAATGTCAATTTCCTGAAATGCGTCCTTACCGATTAAGGAATCCGGCACGTTGGACGTGATGGCCAGCAGCGGAACGCTGTCCAGACATGCCGTCGCAATGCCCGTTACCAGATTCGTTGCCCCCGGTCCGCTGGTAGACATTACCACCCCGACTTTACCGGTGGCTCTGGCGTATCCGTCCGCCGCATGGCTGGCCCCTTGCTCATGCGCCGTGAGAACGTGCTTGATTCGATCGCTGTATTTGTACAGTTCATCGTAAATGTTCAGCGCTGTCCCGCCCGGATATCCGAAAATCGTGTCCACTCCGTGATCCAGCAGCACTTCGGCCACAATTCGAGATCCCGTCAATTTCATAGATATCACCCTTTCTTACGTCAAATTTTGCAGTTGAATAATTTAATTATAGTTACCAAAAATAAATTGTCAACATAAATTTGTGTAATAATACAAGTTATGTATCAATTTTCAAACTTCTGAATAATTTTAGTTGACTTTGCACAAAAAGTAATGTATTCTATACGAGAACTGAATATGCACTAGCGTTGACGGGAATAAACCTTTCGCAGAGACTTTCAGAGAGCATCCGGGTGGTGTGAGGATGCAGGATCGGTTAGGTGTCTCCCCCCTGAGCTGACATTCTACAAGTGGGCTGCCTCATTGCGGCGCGGCCAAGAAGAGTGGTACCGCGGATTATTTCGTCTCTTCGTTTCATCGGTTACGGTGGACAGCGAAGGGATTTTTTTATGGGACTGTTCATCGAGAGATTACATTATTAGGAGGAATTTGAAATGGATAATGCAAAAAAGTATCAGCCGGGTTACTATAACCCACCGGAAACAACCTACGACTGGGTGAAGAAGGATCATATCGAAAAAGCACCGTACTGGTGCAGCGTGGATCTCCGAGACGGCAATCAGGCGCTGGTGGTTCCCATGTCTTTGGAAGAAAAATTGGCATTCTTTAAGGTTCTGGTGGACATCGGCTTTAAGGAAATCGAGGTGGGATTCCCGGCAGCATCGGAGACCGAGTTTGAATTCCTCCGTACGCTGATTGAAAAGGACATGATTCCTGATGACGTTACCGTGCAGGTGCTGACCCAGTCTCGTGCCCATATCATCGACAAAACCTTTGCCGCACTTCAGGGCGCAAAGAATGCGGTGGTGCACCTGTATAACTCCACTTCCGTGGCGCAGCGGGAACAGGTTTTCCGGAAATCTAAGGAAGAGATTAAGCAGATTGCCATCGACGGCGCCAAACTCATGAACGAATATGCAGCAAAATATCCGGGCACCAATTTCGTCTTTGAATATTCTCCGGAGAGCTTTACCGGAACCGAGCCGGAATATGCGCTGGAAGTGAGCAACGCCGTAATCGACATTTGGAATCCGACACCGGACCATCCGATGATTCTGAACCTTCCGGCAACCGTGGAGATGTCTTTGCCGCACATCTACGCCAACCAGGTAGAATACATGCACAAGAACATCCATAATCGGGACGGCGTGCGCATCTCCCTCCACCCTCACAACGACCGTGGAACCGGTGTGGCCGATGCGGAGCTGGGCATTTTGGCCGGTGCGGACCGAATTGAAGGCACCCTCTTCGGAAACGGTGAGAGAACCGGAAATGCGGATATCATCACCATCGCCATGAACATGTACACCCACGGCGTGGAAACCGGACTGGACTTCTCCAACATGCCGGCCATCGTGGAAGCTTACGAAGAATTCACCGGCATGACCGTAGGTCCGAGACAGCCGTATGCCGGCGAGCTGGTATTCGCTGCATTCTCCGGTTCCCACCAGGATGCGATTTCCAAGGGCATGAACTGGAGAAAGGAAAAGAATCTCCACCAGTGGACGGTTCCGTACCTGCCGATCGATCCCCACGATGTGGGCAGAAGATACGACGGCGACGTCATCCGAATCAACAGCCAGTCCGGCAAAGGCGGCGTGGCATACATCCTGGAACAGAACTTCGGGTTCGATCTGCCGAAGGACATGCGCTCCGAGGTGGGCTATATGATGAAGGACATTTCCGACAAGCATCACGAAGAGCTCTCCCCGCAGGAGATTCTGGACTACTTTGCGGCGGAATACATCAACGACTTCTCCCCGCTGGATATTACGGATGCCACCTTCAACCACTACTCTTCTACTAAGGAAGAAAACCTGTACAACGTAAAGGTTCGCGCCGTAATCAACGGAGAAGTGTTCCATCTGGACGGAGAAGGCAACGGTCGTCTGGACGCCATTCGGGACGCACTGACAAAAACAAAATACGACATTCAGTACGATTTCATCACTTACGCAGAGAACGCCCTCACCGTGGGTTCCAAATCCAAAGCGGCATCTTACGTATGCATCGCCGATGAAACCGGAAAGAAGTTCTGGGGCGTAGGCACCCAGCCGGACATCATTCTGGCTACCGTAAATGCTCTGGTCAGCGCCATCAACCGTATGAACAAGGAAAAGAAATTCATGTAATCAGGAGGCAAATTCTTGAAATTCAATATAGCAGTAGTTCCGGGTGACGGAATCGGCCCGGAGGTCGTGGGCGAAGCCATCAAAGTGCTGAATGCCATCGGCCAAAAATACAATCATCAATTCAATTACACCACCGTACTTGCCGGGGGTGCCGCCATCGACGAGTACGGCGAATGCCTGCCGGAAGCCACCGTGGAGACGTGCAAAAATAGCGACGCCGTTCTTCTGGGTGCCGTAGGTGGCCCGAAATGGGATCACGTGCCCGGTCCACAGCGTCCGGAGCGCGCCCTTCTGGGCTTGCGAAAAGCGCTGGGACTCTATGCCAACCTGAGACCGGCCGTGATTTTCCAAGAGTTGGCGGATGCATCCCCATTGAAGTCGTCCATTCTGGACGGTGGCCTGGACATCCTGATTGTTCGGGAACTCACCGGCGGAATCTATTTCGGAGAGCACGTTACGGAAACCGAAGAAAACGGCACCGTCACCGCCTACGATGTGGAGAAATATTCGGATTATGAGATTCAGCGAATTGCCCGGACGGCCTTTGAAATGGCATCCAAGAGAAACGGCCGAGTAACCAGCGTGGATAAGGCCAACGTACTGGACAGCTCTCGCCTTTGGAGAAAAATCGTGGGCGAAATGAGCAGTGAATACGGCGATATTCAGCTGGACAACATGTACGTGGACAATGCCGCCATGCAGCTGATCCGGGATCCGAAGCACTTCGATGTCATCGTTACAAGCAACATGTTCGGAGATATCCTCTCCGATGAAGCCAGCCAGATTACCGGTTCCATCGGGATGTTGCCATCTGCCAGCCTGGCCGACGGCAACTTCGGAATGTACGAGCCGGTTCACGGATCCGCGCCGGATATTGCCGGCACGGATAAAGCCAACCCGATTGCCACCATCCTGTCCGCCGCCATGATGCTGAGATATACCTTTAACCTCGGCGAGGAAGCGGATGCGGTGGAAGATGCGGTCCGTCGCTTCCTGGCCGACGGGTATCGCACCGCCGACATCGCCGGAACAGACGATGCCGTTTCCGGAACTGCGGAAACCGGAGACCGGATTGCGGGATACATTCAATAAAATCTGCGAACAAAAGTCTTCATAAGAAAAAGTTCGAACCACTCACTTGCGAATGGTTCGAACTTTTTCTACTCATATTCTTTATACTATTCTGCCAGTTCGGCCGCGGTCTTTGCGATTTCTGCGAAATCCTTTACCTTCAGGCTGGCTCCGCCAATCAGGCCGCCGTTGATGTCCGTCTTCTCCAGCAGCTCTTTCGCATTGCCCGGCTTCATGCTTCCGCCGTACTGAATAATGAGCTTGTCTCCGATGGACATGTCGTACAGTCCCTGCATCATCCCACGAATGAATGCACACATCTCTTCTGCCTGCTCCGGCGTCGCAGTGTGTCCGGTACCAATGGCCCAGATCGGCTCATAAGCGATAACCACCTTCTCCGCATATTCCTGCGGAATTCCGGCAAATGCTGCGCCCAGCTGACCGCACACGAATGCCTGCTCCTGCTTCTTTTCCCGAACTTCCAGGGACTCTCCGACGCAAAGAATCGGGGTGATGCCCTCTTCCAAAAGAACCTTTAATTTACGGTTCACCGTTTCATCCGTCTCGTTAAAGTATTCTCTTCTCTCAGAGTGTCCGACAACGCAATAATCCACGCCGATTTCCTTCAGCATGTCCACGGAAATCTCTCCGGTGAATGCACCGGAATGCTCATAGTGAACGTTCTGCGCACCCAAGGAAATACCGGTTCCTTCCAGTTCCTTCTTCAGCGCTTCCAGCTGGGTGAACGGTGCAATAATTGCTACCGATTCCGGATTGGTCAGCTTCTGCGCTTTCAGCTCATGTACGTAGTGAACTGCCTGCGCAGTGGTTTTGTTCATTTTCCAGTTTCCCGCAATTAAAAATCTTTTCATTCTTTGCAATCTCCTATCCTATTTCTCATCCAGAATGGCAATACCCGGAAGCTCTTTTCCTTCCAAGAATTCCAGGCTGGCTCCACCACCGGTGGAAATATGTGTCATGGAATCTCCGTATCCGAACTGCTGAACCGCAGCGGCCGAATCTCCGCCACCGATAATGGTGGTCGCATCGGAATCTGCCAGGCATTTCGCAATTGCTTTTGTACCTACTGCGAACGGCGCCATCTCGAATACGCCCATCGGTCCGTTCCATACGATGGTCTTTGCGGTCTTCAGTGCATCGGTAAAGAGCTCAATGGTCTTTGGTCCGATATCCAGACCCATGCGGTCTTCCGGAATCCGATCTGCATCATAGCAATCGTAAGTCGCATCTTCTGCAAACTTGTCCGCTGCAACGGTATCCACCGGAAGAAGCAGCTGAACGTTGTTTTCTTCGGCTTTCTTCAGAATTTCCGGAACCAGTGCCAGACCTTCTTCGTCCAACAGGGATGTTCCGATGGAATAGCCCTGAGCCTTCAGGAATGTATATACCATTCCGCCACCGATAATCAGGATGTCCACCTTGTTCAGCAGATTGGTAATTACCGGAATTTTATCGCCAACCTTTGCTCCGCCCATGATTGCGGCGAACGGTCTTTCCGGATTGTTGACTGCCTGTCCCAGGAACTGCAGCTCCTTCTCAATCAGGAAGCCGGATACTGCCGGGATATAGGATGCAATTCCGGTTGTGGATGCGTGTGCACGGTGAGCTGTACCGAACGCTTCCTGAACGAATACATCACCCAGTTCCGACAGTTCCTTGGAGAATTCCGGATCGTTCTTCGTCTCTTCGTTTCTGTAACGAACGTTCTGAAGAAGGGCGATATCTCCCGCCTTCAAATTACGAACCTGTTCCTTCACGTCCTCATCTACTACGCGGTCGGAAGCAACAAAGTGAACCTCCAGATTCAGGTACTCGGACAGCTTCTTGCATACCGGTTCCAGAGAGAATTCCGGCTTCGGTTCCCCCTTCGGTCTTCCCATGTGGGACATAAGAACGATTTTTGCGCCATTCTCATGCAGGTAACGGATGGTCGGCAGCGCGGCCACGATTCTCGTATCGTCCGTGATAACGCCGTCTTTCATCGGAACGTTGAAATCACAACGCATTACTGCTGTTTTTCCCGCCCACTGAATGTCTCTGACAGTTTTTTTCATAGTACACCTTTCTTTCTGTTGTACAAGGAATAACATTCAGAAACCGCGCCGAAAACAGCGCGGCTTCATCATTCATATTTTTTTACTTGTGATCTACCTGATACATGTGACGAATCAGCTCCAGAATCTTTGCACTGTAACCGTACTCGTTATCGTAGAATGCAATCAGCTTGAAGAAACGATCGTTCAGCTCGATACCTTCTCTGGAATCGAAGATGGATGTGTGTGCATCGCCGATGAAATCGCCGGAAACCACTTCGTCATCTACATATTCCAGAATGCCCTTCATGGTTGTCTCGGAAGCTTCCTTCACCTTCTTACAAATTTCTTCATAGCTGGTCGGCTTCTTCAGCATTACGTTCAGGTCGATAACGGAAACGTCAGAAGTCGGTACACGGTACGAAATACCGGTCATCTTGCCCTGCAGTTCCGGAATTACCAGACCAACAGCCTTTGCTGCGCCGGTGGAAGACGGAATTACGTTGCCGAATACGCTTCTGCCGGTACGCCAGTCCTTCATGGAACGAGCATCTACTACCTTCTGCTTTGCGGTTGCCGCATGAATGGTGGACATCAGACCCTGATCGATGCCCCAGTTGTCGTTGATTACCTTGCACAGCGGTGCCAGGCAGTTTGTTGTGCAGGATGCGTTAGATACCACGTTGTATTCCGGCTTGTACTCTTCGTGGTTTACACCATATACGAAGGTCGGGGTCACCTTGTCCTTTGCCGGAGCGGAGATGATAACCTTCTTTGCACCGGCATCTAAGTGCGCCTGCGCCTTCTCGGTGGTGTTGTACGCACCGGTTCCTTCCATGATGTATTCTGCACCACAGTCTCCCCACGGAATATCGTGTGCATCGCCTTCCATGAATACCGGGATCTTCTTTCCGTTAACCATGATTCCCTTGTCATACTTCTCAACAGTTCCCGGGAATCTGCCAAATGTAGAATCATACTTCAGCATGTATACGATGTAGTCCAGATCCGAATTTCTCCAGTTGATTCCGGCAATTTCCACATCCTCCATGTCCATCGCTGCTCTCATTACGACACGAGAGATTCTTCCAAAGCCACTGATTCCAACTCTAACCATTTTCTCCTCCTTGCATTGCCTTTCTGCAATAAAACATTTTCTAATTCACCAATTATTGAAGTCCGGGGAAACCATTTTGCCGCAGGGCTTCAAATAAAATGATGTTCACGGAATTCGACAGATTCAGGGACCGCAGACGGGTCTGCTCGCTCATGGGAATCCGTACCGCTCCTTCGCGGTGTTCCTGAATGAAGTCCTTTGGAAGACCTTTTGTCTCTCTTCCGAAAAGAATCATATCACCATCCTTGTATTCCACATCGGTGTACTTCTTTCCACCGTGCGTCGTTGCCAGGAACCAGCGATGATCCCCATAATCCCGAATAAATGCTTCCAGACTATCGTGAACTTCCAAATCCACATACTGCCAGTAATCCAGTCCTGCCCGCCGTACGGATTTGTCATCGATGTTAAATCCCAAAGGACGGACCAAATGCAACCGGGTATTTGTGGCTGCGCAAGTCCTTGCAATATTTCCGGTGTTTTGAGGTATTTCCGGTTCAACCAGAACAACGTGATACATAGATACTCCCTTACTAAAGTCAATTCCAACCATATATTAACAGTTTTGTAATTATTTTTCAACCGTTAATGAACTGCGGCAGATTTCTTTTACCGGACAGTGGGCACAATCCGGCTTTCGGGCACGGCAGCAATTCCGTCCGTGAAAAATCAAAAGGTGATGTCCTCGGGTCCACCGCTCTTCCGGAAGAATCTGCATCAGCTGCTTCTCCGTCTCCAACACTTTGTCCGAATTCGCCAGACCGATACGGTTGGAAACACGGAATACGTGGGTATCCACCGCAATTTTCGGTACCCCGAAGCCTTCCGCCAGGACAACATTTGCGGTCTTCCGCCCTACTCCGGCCAAACCGGTCAAAGCGGTGAAATCTCCCGGAACTTCGCCTCCGAACTCCTCCGCCAGCTGCCGGGACATGTTGATCAGATTCCGGCTTTTGTTTTTGTAAAGGCCAATGGAATGAATGATTCCTTCCAAGGAAGCCGGTTCGGCCTTTGCCATGGCAAAAGCATCCGGATACCGTCGAAACAGTTCCGGGGTAATCCGATTCACGCTGACATCTGTAGTCTGGGCAGAAAGCATCACCGCACACAGCAGTTCAAAGTGGTTTTCAAAATGGAGCGCGCAGCCCGCTTCCGGATAGGCGCGGTCCAACAGGTCCAAAACCTGCAGCGCCTGCCGGGGATCCAATAATTTTGACATAATTATTTCCTTTCCGGTATTGACATGTATCGTACACAGATTATATAATTGTATACATGGAGACCAAAGTATTACAAGGGGGTTAAATATGGATAAGAAAACCGAAGAAATCAGCCAGCCTCTTTCGAACACGCTTTTCACCGCGATTCAGAAAGATATCCTTTCCGGAAAGATTAAATCCGGAGAGAAATTAACCGAGCAGCGAATTTGCAAGCAGTATGATGTCAGCCGCACACCGGTTCGCGAGGCGCTTCGCCAGTTGGAAGCCGACGGTCTGATTGAGAATATTCCGCATCGAGGCGCTTTCGCCATCGGCCTAAGCCGCCGGGATATCTCCGATCTCTTCGATCTTCGGGCACAGTTTGAGATGAAAGCCGTAGAATGGGCCATCCAGCGCATGGACGAGGAAGGCGTCGACAAGCTGAGAGAGAATATCGAGTTCATGGAATTCTACACCATGAAGGGAGATGTAGAAAAAGTATTGAGCTTTAACTCTCAGTTTCACGACATCATCTATAACGGCACCCAGAACCGGATGCTCTATCAGACGCTGCACACCTACCAGACGTATCTGAAGCATTCCGCACCGCCAAAATCATTCTCCGATGACTATCTGAACACTATTTTGGCAGAACACCGGGCGATTTTCAATGCTTTTGAAACCAAAAATCCGGATGAAGGCCGGGAAGCCATGCAGGTTCACATGGATCATTCCAAACTCCGCCGCATGAGCAAATTCTTCTAATCGAATAAAAATACCATCCAAACGGGCCGGGTTCATAATCCCCGGCCCGCTTCCTTACTTATTCTGTTTCGTCTGATTGTAGCGGCGAATGCATTCCAGAGATTTTCTTTCCAGTTCAAACGCCCCTTCGTCCAGCTTCGGAAGGTCCATAACGCCCTTGCTGCTCATGGCCCAAAGAATCAATTCCTGTGCCAGCCACGGGTTTTTCACCAGAACCGGTCCCAGCATATTGGTAAAAATCAGGTTCTCGGTACGAGCCCCCTCTCGCCGGTCTTCGTAGCTGCAGTTTCCGTATCCGTATTCCACATCTCCCAGCGCAATATCGCTGTTCAGGAAGGTATCCATCACCTGAATCTGGCTTCCGTTCAAATCGAAGCCCGTCTCCCGCATCTTGCAGATCAGGTCATCTCCCACGATACTGTCCCGTTCTCGGCATTCCATATCCAGGTATCCCAGGCCGGTGACGGCAGTCCCATCCAGCTTTCGAATGATCTTTCCGAAAGACGCACCGGTGGTTCCCACCGCAAGAATCACGCCTCCCCGGTAGATGTAATCGTCCAAATCTTCTTTTATCCGTGAAAAAGCGTTAACGATGTACTCACAGGATTTGAATTCTCCCGGGTTCAGCAGCAATATGTCCGTATTGTCCAGATCGATTTCATCGCCGAAGTTCACCACTTTGTGCACTTCCGCTTCCAGCCCCATTTTCTCGGCAATTCGTACCAGCGCCATCACATTGCCCCGATCTCCGTGGAGGTTCAGGATGTCCGGCCAGCACCATGTAATGTTCAACTTATTCATACTTCGGTAAATCCTCCATCATCTGCTCATATTTATGAAGCCACGTAATCAGATATACGTTGTCGCAATCGTACTTATCCAGTTCCGCAAAAATATCATCGTTTTCATCCGAAGGGATGACGGTGATTCGGTCTTCCGGGAATCCGCCGTAGATCAGCCGATTGGCCGTATCGTATGCCACCGCTTCGGAGAAGCTGATGCAGTGCTCGATATTGGAATGGAGCAAGGATTCCACATCGCAGTCAAAGGCGTAGAAGGTGTTGGTGTAGAACGGCTGGAAGTCTTCCAGCTGCTCCAGTCCGATGAGGAAAATCTTCCGTTCCTTATCCTGAGAAATGAAATCAAAAGCGGTGGTCAGGGTTTCCGGGTTCTCCTGCTTGATTCGAATATATTTGATTTCCTTGGTCTTGTACGGAATCAGCTCCAGTCTTCCGGCGATGTTTCGGAAGGACTCAAAGGATTTGCTTACCGATTCCGCACCCACACCGAACATTTTGCAAACCGCAATGGCCAGCGCGTAATTGTACAGGAAGAACGGCTGGTCGTACGGCATGTGGACGGAAACGCCGTCGCAGCGGAAGGTGCGGTTCTCGAAGTCCACATCCGTCACCTGAACGTCCGGCTGAATCCGGCTGTGGAACCCACAGGAAGTGCATCGGAATTCCCCCACATTATCCACGTTGTAATAGTTAAAAGCAATCTTGTTGTTGCATTTCGGGCAGCCCATGGTCACATCGTAGAAACCGTTTTTCTCAAAGGATTTACTGTGGCGTTCCACGCTATAAGTCCGAACTTCCCCCGCATAGTCCTCCAGGGAAAGTGCTCTCGGCTCTTCGTTATTCACGAAGATTCTCATATCCTTGTTCACCACTTTGGCGATTTTCTTGTAGATGAAATCCGGCTCTCCGTTTCGCTGAACCTGGTCTTTCTGAATGTTGGTCACACACAGGTTCTTCGCCGGGAGCTGCTCATAGATTTGCGCCAAATACCGCTCGTCGGTTTCGAAGATCAGGTAATCCCCGTTCACACGGCCCAACATGGAAGAATCCCGAATCATGGCGGTAGCCACGCCGGTAATCAGATTGGCGCCCTCCAAGTTGGTGGTTACCTTCTTTCCGGATGCCCGAAGTGCGTGCACAATCAGGTTATTTGTGGTGGATTTTCCATTGGTTCCGGTGATGAACAGGGTCCGCTCCGGATCCACATGGGTGAAATGGGTAATGAAGTCCTTCTGCAGCTTCAGTGCAAAAGCTCCGGCAATATAGGTTCCGTTCTTTCCCAGAAGCCGGCACAGGAACAGGCCGAACTTCGACCCCCATAGAACAATTGTAAACCAGATTCGTTTCATGCTTTACTCCTTATAAATTCCCAGTTTATGTGCAACAGCATATATTTTTCCGCCCATCGGAATATCCATCAGCTCGTCCTTGGTGAACATCTTCAGCACCAGAATCATCCAAGCATAGATGATTGCACCCAACAGGATGCACAGCAGCGTGGTGACGGCATTTCCAAGCACCCCGCTGAGCAGACGGTACGCAATCAGAATCACCGCACCCATCACGCCGCCGGAAATCACCGGCACCGCAATGCACTTTCTTTTGTTCATGCGAATGGTGATGGACTTCTTCAGCGTAACGTATATGATGATAAAAGCAATCATCTGGCAGACAAAGGAACTGATTGGTGCTCCGTACATGCCGATTTTCGGATTGCTGATTAAAATCAAATTCAGAACGATTTTCACCACCGCCCCGGTGAGCAGCGCCACCGCCGGCGTATACATCCGTCCCAGACCGAACAACGATCCCTGCAGCGTGTGATTTACCGCCACCAGAATCATGGTCACCGCGGAAAGCTGGAACACCAACGCCCCGTCCGGCGCATTGGGATACAGCAGCCGGAGAATCGGATTCGCCAGCACCGTAAAGCCCACCGCACACGGAATGATGATCAGCATGGAGACGGTGACGGACATGGAAATCTTCTCCGCCGCCTGTCTGTAATCCTTCTTCGTCAGCAGCGAAGTGATTTCCGGAATCAGCGCCGAATAGAAGGACAGGTTCACCGCCAGCGGCAAATTCGTCAGGGTGTCTACCTTGGACAGAATGCCCGTCGCTCGCATCGCCTCTTCCTCCAAAGCTTGCTTGCTGCTCAGAATTCCCTTAAACGCAATCTGAATGCAGTTGCTCACGGTTACCGTATCGATAAAAGCAGTTACGACGGAAATGACGGATCCGATGGTCAGCGGAATTGCCGTCCAGAAAATCAGCTTCGCCATGCGTCTGTTGCTCTTCCGGTCGGTTTTCACCGCATCGTCGGATTTCATCCGGTATTCCCCGATATTTTTTCGATAATAGTGAATCAAGTAGGAGAAGGAAATCAGCACCGCCAGCGTGGTGGATACATTCCCTGCCGCCGCCATGATGTACGCATCCCTGCCGATTGTGGCATAGACGAACAGAATGGTCAGCACGCAGTTGAAGAACTGTTCCAAGGACTGAGAAATGCTGCTGGCCCCCATGGTACCCAAGCCCGCAAAATATCCCCGGACAACGGCGGATACGCAGACGAAGAAAATAGCCGGTGCCAACACCCGCAGCACATAGGCTACCGGCGGTACGTGCATGATATTCCCGGCAATGACATCCGCTCCGAAGTACAGGAGCAAGGAGCACGCCAATCCGATGGCACCGAATACCACCAATGAAATCTTGAACACCCGATGGGCATTGTTGTATTCGCCCAGAGCCGTTCGCTCCGATACCAGCTTGGAGACCGCGCCCGGGATTCCCTGGGAGGACAGTACCAACAGAACGGCGTATACCTGATATCCGGCCGAATAGTAACCGTTTCCCAAATCGCCGAACCCGTGAATATTGGTAATGGCCAGTCGGTACACTAAGCCCAGAAGCTTGATGACCAGCTGTGCCACCATCAGCATCAGAACGTTTTTGGCAAAGGAATTGCTTTTATTTTTACTCAAATTATTAAACCACCTTGTGTCTTAAATTAAACTACAAAAACTGAAATAGGAGATGTCTCCCCTATTTCAGTTTACATTATCCGTTTCATTATAGACTATTGAACAGAAAAATTCAATTTATTATTTGTTGCGTTCACCCGAACGGTGTGACCCTCTGCCAGGTCGCCTCGGATAATCAGTTCTGCAATCTCGTTTTCAACGTGCTTCTGGATGTATCTCTTGACCGGACGAGCGCCGTAGACTTCGTCGTAGGATTCCATCGCAATCAGATGGGTAGCTTCCGGTGTCATTTCCACCTTCATATCCCGGTCGGCCAATCTCTTCTCCAGAGACTTCATGGTCAAGCCCACAATCTTCTCAATTTCATCCTGAGTCAGGGAGTGGAAGACCACGATATCATCGATTCGGTTCAGGAACTCCGGCCGGAAGAAGCTGTGAAGCTGTTCCTGCGGCAGGTTGGATGTCATGATAATAACCGTGTTCTTAAAGTCCACGGTCCGACCCTGGTTGTCCGTCAGCCGGCCATCGTCCAGCAGCTGCAGCAGCAGGTTGAATACATCCGGATGAGCCTTCTCGATCTCATCGAACAGGATAACACTGTACGGTTTTCTCCGTACCGCTTCCGTCAGCTGTCCGCCTTCTTCATAACCAACATACCCCGGAGGCGCTCCTACCAGACGGGACACAGAATGCTTCTCCATGTACTCCGACATATCGATTCGAATCAGATTCTTTTCGGTATCGAACAGGGTTTCGCAAATTGTTTTTGCCAGCTCCGTCTTACCAACACCTGTCGGCCCCAGGAAAATAAAGGAACCGATCGGGCGGTTTTCATTCTTTAAACCGGCTCTTGCCCGAAGAATGGCTTCGGTAACCGCATTGATGCCTTCGTCCTGGCCGATGACCCGTCGATGAAGAATGTCTTTCAAGTGCAGGAGTTTCTCTCTTTCCGTCTCTGCCAGACGGGAAGCCGGAATTCCGGTCCAGTCGGAAATAACCTCCCGAATCTCTTCTTCTCCTACTTCCTCTTTCAGGAGCTTGTGTTCCTGATCCTTATTGACCTTTTCCTTCAGCGCATCGATTTCCTTCTCCAGCTTCGGAAGGTCGCCGTATTTCAGTTTGGCCAGTTTCTCCAGATCGTAACTCCGTTCTGCGGTTTCAATTTCGTGACGCAGTTCTTCCAGCTCCTGTTTCTTTGCTTTCAGATTCTGAATTCCCTGCTTTTCATTTTCCCATTTTGCCCGCAGCTCGTTGTTGTCTGACTGCAGGTCGGCCAGTTCCTTTTCAATCGTTTCCAGTCGAGTCTTGCTGCCCTTATCTTCTTCTTTCGACAAAGCCTGCTTCTCAATTTCCAGCTGCATGATTTTACGGGAAATGGTATCCAACTCCGCCGGCATGCTGTCGATTTCGGTCCGGATTCGTGCCGCTGCTTCATCCATCAGATCGATGGCTTTGTCCGGAAGGAATCGGTCACTGATGTACCGGTTGGACAGGGTTGCACAGGCAATCAGCGCATTATCCTGAATTCGAACGCCGTGGTGGATTTCAAACTTTTCCTTCAGACCACGCAGGATGGAAATGGTATCCTCTACGCTCGGCTCATCCACCATTACCTTCTGGAAACGGCGCTCCAATGCCGCATCCTTCTCGATGTACTTCCGGTACTCATCCAAAGTGGTGGCGCCGATGCAGTGAAGCTCGCCTCGAGCCAGCTTTGGCTTCAGCAGGTTTCCGGCATCCATGGAACCTTCCGTTTTTCCGGCACCTACAATGTTGTGAATTTCATCGATGAACAGGATAATCTTGCCATCGGATTTGTCAATTTCATTCAGAACCGCTTTCAATCGTTCCTCGAATTCACCCCGGTATTTCGCACCGGCAATCAGAGATCCCATATCCAGGGAAAAGATGGTCTTGTCCTTCAGGTTCTCCGGAACATCTCCGTTTACGATTCGCTGTGCCAATCCCTCAACAACGGCGGTTTTGCCTACACCCGGTTCACCAATCAGTACCGGGTTATTTTTGGTCCGTCTGGACAGGATTTCGATGGTCCGACGGATTTCTTTATCTCTTCCGATTACCGGATCCAACTTTCCCTTTCGAGCGGATTCTACCAAATCGATACCGTACTTATTGAGGGCATCGTAGCTGTCTTCCGGATTCTGATTGGTTACCCGCTGGTTTCCTCGAACCATGGTGAGCGCCTTCAGAAACTCATCCTTGTTGATGCCGTATCGACGCATCAGCTGTTCCGTCTCATTGTCACCGGACCGGAGAATGGCCAGATAGGCGTGTTCCACGCTTACGTATTCATCTTTAAATTCGGATGCAATGCTCCCCGCATTCATCAGCACCTTGTTCAGCTTCGTCGAAAGATATACCTCGCCGCCGCTGACCTTTGGCAGTTTCTCCAGACTTTGTTTTAAATCCTCCTTATATGAAGAGACGTTGACGTTCATCGCTTCCAGAAGCTTTGCAATTAAGCCGTCCGGATCGCTGACGATGGCGTAGTGCAGATGTTCCACTTCGATGGCTTGGTTGCCGTAGGACATGGCCAGGTTCTGTGCATCCATCACTGCCGACTGCATCTTCTGCGTATACTTTTCAATTTTCATTCCACTTCACCTCCGTGAATTTAGTTTTCATTTATATGAACAATCCTTGATTGATTGGTTGCCCTTTTGCTTACAATAAAAATTTAGCACTCGACTGTGTCGAGTGCTAACAATTCTTGTGAAGATTCTGTGAAATTCTAATTCTATAAAATAATATACTGCAGCAAGAGTGCATAGACGCCGTTTACCATCGGATTAAGGATCTTATCCACCACGCCCACGATCAGCAGAATCATGAGAATTGGGAAGCCGTAGTTGTACAGTGTATAGTAGAAGCTCTTTTCCCGCAGGTTAAAAATTTCCGTGATAATGCCGAAACCGTCTAGCGGCGGAACCGGAATCAGGTTGAATACCATCAATACCACGTTGACGATAACCACCTGCAAGAGGATGTTGAACAGCGTCCCCATAAGAGTTCCGTCGGACAGCTTATCATACGGTACGTTGATGTACACGAAGTGAACGATGAAGCTGAATACGATGGCGACGATTAGATTCATTACCACCCCGGCCAAAGATACCAGCAGCTCATCCCTTCTCGGATGCTTATAGTATCTCGGATCGATTTCCACCGGGATGCCCCATCCGAATCCACAGAACATCAGCGCCAGGAATCCTATCGGATCGAAGTGCGCCAGCGGGTTCAGCGTTACCCTTCCCTGCGCTCTCGGCGTCGGATCACCCAGGCGGTCGGACACAAATGCGTGACCAAACTCATGGAAAGACAGGCCGATGACGATTCCCGGCAGAGCAATCAGCATATTGAGGAAATAGGTCTTCGGATTGGAAAGCCCGTTCTGAGCGATGTTTACCATCAGCAGGATGACCAGCAGAATGCCCAGTTGTTTCATGCGATTTTTCATGCGTCCACCTTCTCTCCGTCCAGACTAAATGTCTTCGTCTCCGTGATGCGAACCGAAACCATCTGTCCTTCCGTCAACGGTTCTTCCGATGTGAAGTTCACCAGCTTAAAGGTGTCGGTCCGGCCGGACCATGCGCCGGCATCGTTCTTGCTGGGACCGTCCACCATAACGGTAACAATTTTTCCCAGGTATTCGGAATTCTTTTTCGCCGAGCATCGATTCACTTCCTCGACCAATCGGTCAAAGCGCTCGTGCTTGATGTTCTCCGGAATCTGATTGTCGTATTTAGCCGCAGGAGTACCCACTCTCGGGGAGTAGATAAAAGTAAAGGCGGAGTCGTACTCCACTTCCCGCACCAGGCTCAGCGTATCCAGGAAATCTTCTTCCGTCTCTCCCGGGAATCCCACGATGATATCCGTGGAGATGGAGAGGTCCGGACAAGTCGCCCGAAGCTTTTCCACGATTTCCATGTATCGCTGCCGATTGTAGTGTCGATTCATACGTCTCAGTACCTCATCGCTGCCGGACTGAACCGGGAGATGGATGTTATGACACAGCTTCTTGCAGTCTGCGAAGCAGGCAATCAGCTCGTCGGAAAGGTCCTTCGGGTGGGACGTCATGAAGCGAATGCGTTCCAGTCCCTCCACTTCATCCAAAGCACGAATCAGTGCCGCAAAGTTGTTTCCGTCCGCATCCCGGAAGGAGTTCACGTTCTGTCCCAACAGCATCACTTCTTTCACGCCGTCGTTCACCAGGTTGATGATTTCTTGCTTCACCGCCCGAAGGGACCGGCTCTTCTCCCGTCCGCGGGTGTACGGAACGATGCAGTAGGTGCAGAAATTATTGCATCCATAGGTAATATTCACCAGCGCCTTGTGCTTGAATTCCCGCTTCGATTCCTTTTCTTCCGGAATCTCTTCATTGTTGGCGATGATGGAGAACTGCTTCTTTCCGGTGCGAATCCGCTCCATAAGCAGGTTCGGAAATTCCGCAATGGTCTGGGTACCGAACACGATATCCACCCAGCTGAAGCTCTTCCGAATTTCCTCCACGATATGCGGCTGCTGCGGCATGCATCCGCAAATGCAAATGATAAAGTCCAGGTTGTTTTTCTTCTGCTTCTTGAATTGTCCCAGCATTCCGAAGAAACGCTTGTCCGCATGTTCCCGAACGCTGCAGGTGTTCATCACCACAACATCCGCTTCTTCCGGATTCGGGGTATGGCTGTAATCCAGTGCTTCCAGCATTCCGGCGATATTCTCCGAATCGTGCTCGTTCATCTGACAGCCATAGGTAATAATGTGATAATTCTTGCTCAAAAGACTCATTCCTCTTCTATCGTTTTAATTCTAAACGTCTCATCCCGCAGCATTTCTTCCACGGTCTTCAGCGCATCTTTGTCCTTGGACCGGGCATTCACGGTCACATCCTCATTATGGGTCAAGGTATTCACGGTTTCAGGCATCTCCAGGTATACGATTCGATGGGCCCGCAGTTCTTCCGGAAGTTCTTCCGTTGCGTCGCCCAGCACCAGGACAATGGTCTGCTCGGTTTTCGCCATCAGCTTCACGCATTTCTTCCATGCCGCTTCGTCCGCCGGATCCATTATGATGCAGCTGCGGTTATGAACCGCCGTTTTCGCGTTTGCCGTAAAACGAAGTCGTTTGCACAACAGGATGTCCGGCAGTAAATCCGAATGACGGGTATCCGTCAGGTGATGCATTTCTTCTTTATTCCGAACGTAGAACACCACGTTGTGTGCCTGATACAGAAGCCGGTTGGCCAGGGCCAGGGCCGAAGGCGTTTCGCCGATTACCGCAATCCGCTTCCGGTCGCTTTCCCGCATCTTCGGAATCGTCACGTCACTGAAGTAATCCATCGGTTCTTCCGGAGCTTCCAAAGCCTCGTCTTCCGGATTTTCTTCTTCCGGATTCTCCTCCGGAACCGCTTCCAACTTTCCTTCGCAGCTGTTTTCGAAAACAACCGGCTGCGGGATCGGTTCCTCCGCTTTTTCGAAAGCACCCGATGCCTCCGAAGCTTCCGCTTTTGACTCGGTTGTCTCCGCATCTTCCTTTTTGTTTTTACCGCCGAAGCTGAGAGACGGTTCCTCCCGGCGAATCAGGCGCTGAATATTGGAGCGGTGCATTACGATTACCGTGACCGCCAATAAGATGGCCATCGGAAGCACCGACGAATAATAGTATTCAATTAAGAACGGATAGGATACCGCCGCCGTGATGGACCCCAGGGACATCTTCCGGCTCAGTGCGGTTACCGCAATCGCAATCAGAATCAGTGCAAAGGCGCTGGGCCAATCCAGAGCCAGTGCCGCACCCAGGGATGTGGCCACCCCTTTTCCGCCCTTGAACTTATATAGGGCCGGAAAAATATGACCGTACACTACGCAGATGAATGCAATCATGGCACCGATATCTCCGTAATTCAAACCGATGCGCACCGCAACGTATCCCTTCAACACATCAATGGCGAGAGTCGCCACTGCCGCTTTCACCCCCAGCACCCGAAGCACGTTGGTGGTTCCCGCGTTTCCGCTGCCCTCTTTCCGGATATCGATTCCGTGAAGCCGGCCCACCAAGATGGCCGGGGAGATATTTCCCAGAAAATACGATACTATCGCAACAATAATGATTTTAAATTGAAACGGCATCCTTAATTGTCTCCTTTTTTCTCGTTATACACAAATTTCACCGAAGTTCCTTCGAAATCATAGGCTTCTCTCAGTCTGTTTTCCAGATAACGCGCATAGGAAAAGTGCATCAATTCTCTGGAGTTAATATTGAAGGAGAACAGTGGCGGCGCAACCCCAATCTGTGCCGCATAATAAATCTTCAGTCTCTTGCCCTTGTCCGACGGCGGCTGACGCATCATCACCGCATCTTCAATCAGGTTGTTCAGCTTGCCGGTGGTGATTCTTCTCATGCGGATTTCCTGAATGGCAGCCGCTTTTCGAAGAATATCGTAGATTCGGCGTCCCTGAAGAACCGAGGTGAACAGAATCGGTGCGTAGGAAGCGAACAGCAGTTCGGCACGAACCTTTCGCTCGTAGTCCCGCATGGTGTTGGTTTCCTTCTCTACCAGATCCCATTTATTGATGACGATCATCATGCCCTTTCCGGCCTCGTGGGCAATACCTGCGATTTTTTTGTCCTGCTCCGTAATGCCCTCCATGGCATCGATCATCAGGATGCAGATATCGCAGCGCTCAATGGCCGCGATGGCGCGGATGACGCTGAATTTCTCGATGGAGTCGTACACCTTGCTTCGTCTCCGAAGTCCCGCCGTGTCAATCAGGGTAAAATCATTTCCCTCAAAACTGAACGGAGTATCGATGGAGTCCCGGGTGGTGCCGGCGATTGGAGATACAATCACACGGTTTTCTTTGGTCAGTGCGTTCACCAAAGAGGATTTGCCCACGTTCGGTTTTCCGATGATGGCCAGCTTGATGTTCTCCTCGTCTGCCTCGTAATCTTTGTCCGGGAAACCGGACACGATTTCATCCAGCAGATCGCCGATGTTCAGCATATTCGCCGAACTGATCGGAATCGGCTCGCCCAGGCCCAGCTCATAGAAATCGTAGATGGTATCCGGCATCTTGGACGGATTGTCAATCTTATTCACCACGAGAATGACTTTCTTTCCGGTACGGCGCAGGATTGCCCCTACCTCGATGTCCGCCGTGGTGAGGCCTTCTTTTCCGTCTACCATGAACAGAATCAGGTCCGCCATATCCATGGCTACCACCGCCTGATCTCTCATCTGGGAGAGAATCGGATCGTCCGTGCTGGCCTCGATACCGCCGGTATCGATGATGGCGAACTCCCGTCCGTTCCATTCCGTCTCCGCATAGATCCGGTCCCGGGTAACGCCCGGAACGTCCTCCACAATGGCCTTTCGCTCTCCGATAATTCGGTTGAAAAATGTGGATTTTCCTACATTCGGCCGTCCTACGACCGCTAGAATTGGTTTACTCATCGAATATCTCCTCCGCAAATTGTGTTGGATTGAATTCCAACAGATCATCAATACCTTCGCCAACGCCAATATACTTAATCGGAATATCGAACTGATCCGTCACCGTGATGGCGATTCCGCCTCGGGCCGTTCCATCCAGTTTGGTCAAAACCAACCCGGTAATCTCCGCAATTTCCGAGAACTCCTGCGCCTGACTCACCGCGTTCTTACCGGTGGTGGAGTCCAGCACCAGCAGCGTCTCTCGGTGCGCTTCCGGATATTCCCGGTCGATGATTCGGTTCATCTTCTCCAATTCCTTCATCAGGTTCTTTTTATTCTGAAGACGGCCCGCCGTATCGCAGATCAGCACGTCCGTTCCCGCTGCCTTTGCGGCCTGAATCGAGTCGTAGATGACCGCCGATGGATCCGTGCCCTCTTCGTGACGAATAACTCTCACGCCGATTCGCTCGCCCCACTGCTGCAGCTGTTCCGCCGCCGCCGCACGGAAGGTATCCGCCGCCGCCAGCATGACAGACCGGCCGGATTTTTGGCACAGGTTGGCAATTTTTCCGATGGATGTGGTCTTTCCGCCGCCGTTGATGCCAATCATCAGGATAATCAGCGGGTTTTCCTTGCACAGCTGATTTCGTTCTCCCTTATCCACCAAATCCGCGATAACGCTTTCCAGCGCCTTCTGCACTTCCTCCGGTTTCGTAATGTAGCGGGCATTCACCCGTTCCCGGAGCTGTTCCATGATTTTCTCGGTGGTATCAATTCCGATATCCGAAATGATCAGGGATTCTTCCAGCTCATCCAAAAAATCCTCATCCAGATTCGGGTTGCCCACGATTACGTTGGTAATCTTCTCTCTAAATTTCGCAAAGGTTGATTTTTCTTTAAAAATACCCATTTTTGTTCCTCACTGTTCCGGTTAGTCCAGATCCATTTCCCGCGCATCCTCCAATTTGAGAGACAGCATCCGTGAAATGCCCTGTTCCGGCATCGTTACACCATATAGCACATCCGCATGTTCCATCGTCACCTTTTGGTGGGTGATAATTGCAAACTGAATTTCATGGAAATTCTTTAAATAATCCGAGAAGCGCTCAATATTCGCTTCGTCCAATGCCGCTTCCACCTCGTCCAGAATGCAGAACGGCGTCGGTTTCGTCTTCAGTACCGCGAACATCAGTGCGATGGCGGTCATGGTTTTCTCTCCGCCGGACATCAGGTTGATGTTCTTTAACGATTTCCCCGGCGGCTGCGCGATGATATCGATTCCGGAATCCAGCGGATTCTGTTCATCCTCCAAACTGAGTTCCGCATGACCGCCGCCGAAAAGCTCTCGGAAGGTGCTCTCAAAGTTCGTTTCGATTCGTTCGAAATTATCCTTGAACCGTTCCCGAATGGTTCGGTCCATGCTCCGGATAATGCCCTGCAGTTCATCCATGGCCTTGGTCAGATCCGATTCCTGGGTGGTCATGAATTCGTATCGGCGGCTCACATTTCGGTACTCTTCAATTGCAGAAATGTTCACGTCGCCCAGCTCCGCCATGCGCAGCCGAATCTCCCGAGCTTCCTTGTTGCCGGAAGTGATGGCAAAATCCTCGGAACGCAGTTCCTGTGCTTCCGCATAGGACATTTCGAATTCATCCCACAGCTTATCCTTCTGAGAGGACAGCAGCGTCTCGTTCTTCGCATTCTTAATTTCCAGCTTATATTTTCGATCCTGCATGTCTGTGACATTTCGGGATATGGATTTCTGATTCTCGATTCCGCGCTCCTGATCCAACCGATTCCGGTCCAGATCTGCGGTCAGCTGAACCTCTCGGTCTTCCAGCGCTTTCTTTTCCGCTTTCAGAGCGGTTTCTTTTTCGTCGGACTCCGCTCCGGAAGTGGTGAGCAGCAGCCGCTGTCGGTTCTGCTCTTCGTACTCTTCTTCGGCGGAATTCAGCGCATCTTCCTGTTCGGTAATGTCGTCGATGATTCGCTCAATGGTCTCGTTCATAGCCAGAATCTTCTGTTCCTGTTCACCGAGCCGAACCTTGTAGGAAACCACCTGTTCCTGACACTCTTCGGAATCCGAAGAGTATCGTTCCACATCTGCACTCAGCTGTTCCGACTCATCTTCCATGCGTTGAATTTCTTTTTCCGCTTCGTCAATCTGATTCTTGTAACGAAGAATCATGTCCTCCGCCCGTTTCAAATCATCCTGTATATTCTCCAGTTCCTCGGAATAGCGGGATGTCGCGGTATCGCTTTCTTTTACCAAGGATTCGGCGTGATCCTTCTCGCTCTTTAATACGCTGAGCTGGACTTCCAGTTCCTGAAGGCGCTGAGTCAGCTTCTTTCGCTCTTCCTTCGCCGCATCCCGGGACTGAACGCATTCCTCTCGGAAGGCTTTTCCCTTCTTCTGAGATGCGTGGAGGGATTCGATTTCCCGGTCCAGCGCAGCAATTTCCTTCTTTCGCTCCAGAAGATTGGCGGATTTATTCCGATATCTTCCGCCGGTAATGGCACCGCTGGAGGAAATAACCTCTCCTTCCAGGGTCACGATTCGAAAACCGCCCGGCGCTCGCTTTGAAATCGCCACCGCACAGTCCATGTTGTCGGCAAGGATTACCCGGCCCAGCAAGTATCCGTAAATATCCCGATACGCCGGTTCAAAATCGATCATCTCCGCGGCAATGCCCAGATATCCATCCATGTGCTCCGCCGCTCCCGGCGATATCGGGCGGCTGTAAATCGACGCAATTGGGAGGAATGTGGCTCTTCCCGCTCGAGCGGACTTCAGCCATTCCACGGCCTGTTTTGCGGAGCGGTCGTCCTCGCACACGATGTTCTGCATGGCACCACCCAATGCGGTTTCAATCGCCAGCTCATATCCGTCCGGCACCGACATCAGCTCGGACACCGTCCCAATCACGCCCCGAAGGTTCTTCTGCATCACCGCTCGAACCGCGTTGTTATATCCTTCGTAGTTATTTTCCATCTCTTCGATGGTATTCCGCCGCGCCGTCCGACGATTCACCTGAAGCAGAATTTCTTCCAGCCTCTTGGACGCCGCTGCGATTTTCTCCTCATAGCGGTGAATCTCCTCCGTATGGGATTCCACCGTCCGGCGAAGATTTTCCTGCTCCTCTACTTTTTCCGTAAAAGCAGTCTCCATCTCCTCCAGGCGTGCCCGGTTCTGCTGAAGGTGCTCCTCCCGTCCTTCACTCTCCGACGAAATCTGCTCCATACGGTCTCGCAGGGTCTTCTGATAATTCTTTAATGTATTGATTTCCGCCTGCCTGGATACGTTCTTATTTCCCATATCCATCGCGGATTCCCGGTTCTGTTCGATGCGCTCCCGGAGAATTCCGGTTTTCTTGGTTCGCTCGTTCAAGCGCACCACCGCATCCTGAAGCTCCCGGCGATATTCTCTTTCGGTTTGCTCCAGCTCGTCGGCATCCTTTTCCATGGACTGTCGTTTTTCTTTTAAATCATCCATCTTCGCCGTCGTGTCGGAAATAATTTCCTGAAGGCGATTCAAATTGGTTTCAATATTGTTCAGCCGTTCGGAGTTAATCTGTCCCCGATTGGTAATCAGGTTCAGTTCTTCCGTCTTCTCCCGCAGCTGCCGATTGCACTCCTCGTACTGCCGGCTGAGCTCTGCATCCCGAATACGGCATTCTTCCACCTGACGGTCCAGCGCTGATTTTTGCTCCAGCAATTCATTGTATTCCCGCGTTAGGTCCTCCAGCTCGGTCTTTCCGCTTTCTACATTGCGTTCCAGGTTTCCGATGCTGTGCAGGATGATATTCACCGCCAGCACCTTATACCGATCTCGGAGCCGGATGTATTCCTGAGCCTTCTCGGAATCCTCCTTAAGGCCGTCGATGCGGTCTTCGATTTCCGAAATGATATCGCGGACACGTTCCAGATTGTCCGATGCGGACACCAGCTTCCGCTCCGCATCTTGTTTGCGGGTTTTGTAGGAAACGATTCCCGCCGCCTCTTCGAAAATCTCCCGCCGGTTCTCCGGTTTGGTACTGACGATCTCCTGAATCTTACCTTGACCGATAATTGAATATCCGTCAACTCCGATTCCGGTGTCCATGAACAGCTCCCGCACATCCTTCAGACGGCAGTTATTTCCGTTGATCAGGTATTCGCTCTCTCCGGAGCGGTACATCCTTCGCGTTACCGCCACCTCGTTATAGTCAACCGGCAGCATTCCGGAAGAGTTGTCCACAACCAGAGATACCTCCGCCATCCCCTTCGGCTTCCTGCTGGTGGTTCCGGCAAAAATAACCTCATCCATCTTGTTGCCTCGAAGCTGCTTCGGGCTCTGCTCGCCCAGCACCCATCGAAGGGCATCGCTGATGTTGCTCTTTCCGCTGCCGTTCGGGCCGACGATACAGGTGATTCCATCATTCAGTTCAATGCAGACCGGGTCCGCAAAAGACTTGAAACCCTGCATCTCAATTCGCTTAAATTGCAATGATTAAACCCCTTTCATCAGCACTTTTCTGGCTGCTTCCTGTTCCGCCGCTTTCTTGCTGTGTCCGGAACCGGTCGCCAGAACGGCATCGTCTGCTTTTACCTGCACCGTAAAAATCTTTCGATGATCCGGCCCGCTTTCCGAAACCGGTTCATATTGGATTCTTACATTCTTATATCGCTCCTGCAGCTTCTCCTGCAAAGCGGTCTTATAGTCATGATATAGTTTTCCCTGCAGCGCCAGCAAGATATTCTCTTCGAACAGCTTCAGCACCACCCGGTCCGCGCAGTCGTAACCGCTCTCCCGAATAATCGCACCGATGATGGCTTCCACCGCATCCGCCAGAATGGAATCCTTCTCCCGACCGCCGTACATCTCTTCCCCGTTTCCCAGAAAAAGAAAGTCGCCCAGCCCGATATTCCGGGCAATGGTCGCCAGCGAACGCTCGCAGACAATATTGGCGCGGGTCTTGGAAAGGACCCCTTCCGGCTGATTCGGCATTACCTCGTACAGCTTGTTTCCGATGATGGCATCCAAATACGCGTCTCCGATGAACTCCAGCCGTTCGTTATTTTCCGAATATGCCAAATCATGCTCGGAAGCATAGGAACTATGCGTTAGAGCATGAGCCAGCAGTTTTTTGTCTTGAAAAGAATATCCCAGATTGCGTTCCAGGACTGAGTAATCCTTCATCTATTCCTCTCCCGAAGATTTTTCCGTAATCGCATTCTCAATCAGTGCGGTGACATCCTGTTCCACATACGGAACCGCCTTTAAGATTGCATTGTATACGGCATTCGCCTTGGAGCTTCCGTGAATCTTCAGTACCGGGCCCTTCAGTCCCAGGATCGGAGCACCACCCTCTTCGGAGTAGTCAAACTCTTTCTTGATTTCTTTCAGCTTGTTGTAGGACAACAGCGCGCCGGCTTTTGCCACAAGGCCTTCCGTCATCTTCTGCTTAATGCGCTTCATCACCGCAAGGGCCACGCCCTCGGAACTTTTCAGGAACACGTTTCCGGAGAAGCCATCCGTTACCACAACATCACAGCATCCGAACGGCACATCTCGGCCTTCGCAATTTCCCTTGAAATTGATGTCCGCATTTCGAAGGAGTTCGAAAGATTCCTTGTGAAGAGGATCCCCCTTCTCTTCTTCCGCACCCACGTTCAGAAGCATCACTTCCGGATTCTCGATGCCTTTAACCTTTTCCACAAAAATACTTCCCATAATGCCGTACTGCAGCAGATATTCCGGACGGGACTCCGCGTTGGCACCGCAATCCAGAATCAGGGATGTATCGTTCATGCCGATCTTCGGAAAGAACGCCGCGATTGCCGGTCGCTTGATGCCGCGAATTCTTCCCAGAATCAGCAAGCCCGCAGAAAGCAGCGCGCCGGTGCTTCCGCCGGAAATGAATGCATCCACTTCCCCTTCTTTCAGCATGCGCATTCCCTTCGAGATGGAAGAATCCTTCTTCTTCCGAACCGCCATCGCCGGCGACTCGTTGTTGGAAATCACTTCCGTTGCGTTTACGACTTCAATATTATCTCCGTTCCAGTTCAGGGCCTGCAGGCACTCGTTGATGCGCTCCTCCCGGCCGATGATGGAAACGGTACCGGAAATCTCCTTTGCCGCCTGAACGGCACCCTTTACGATTTCCTCCGGTGCATGGTCTCCTCCCATGCCGTCAATCATAATATTCATAGTTTTCTCCTGTTTTTGTTCAACAAAACCTAATGTAATATTATATCACATTTCTTTGGTCTTTGTCTTTCAATAATCTATAAAAGAACGTTAGCGCAGGCGAAGTTGTCCGCAAGCCGCATCGATATCGGCACCCAAAGTCCGTCGAACCGTCACCGCAACGTGATTCTCTTCCAGGATTCTGCGGAAGCGCTGCACCGACTCTCGGTTCGGCGTATCGTAACCGGTGCCCTCTACCTTGTTCAGCGGAATCAAATTCACGTGGGTCTGCCAGCCCTTCAGCCGACCCGCCAGTTCCAGCGCATTCTCCCTCGAGTCGTTAAAGCCATCAATTAAGGCGTACTCGAAGGTAATCCGTCGTCCGGTAACCTTCGCATATTCCCGGCAGACTTCCATAAGCTCATCGTATCCGTACTTACGGGTCACCGGCATGGATTGCCGGCGAATCGCCTCATTCGGCGCATGAAGGGAGATGGCCAGGTTTACCTGAGGAAAATCCTCCATGAACTTTCGGATTCCCGGAATCACGCCGCAGGTGGACACGGTAATGTTTCGATAGCTGAGGTTGTATCCGTCGGGATGATGACTCAGTTTCAGGAAACCGGCCATGTTTTCATAGTTGTCGAAGGGCTCGCCGATGCCCATCATCACCACGTGGTTGATGTCCTCTCCCGTCAGGTTTCGCATGGCCAATACCTGGGCCAGCATCTCTCCCGCCGTCAAACTTCGGTCCAGCCCCTTTCGTGTGGATGCACAGAAAGTGCACCCCATCCGGCAGCCTACCTGGGATGAGATGCAGATGGAATTTCCATAGCTGTATTTCATAAATACGGATTCCACCCGGCTTCCGTCCCGGAATTCGAACAGGCACTTGCGCGTGCCGTCGGTGCGGGACTGCTGGTCGTATATCACCCGGGGAATATCGATGCAGTAATGCTCTTTTAGTTTCTCTCGAAAGGTTTTCGACAGGTTGCTCATTTCATCAAAGTCACAAACCCCTTTCGACAGCCACCGGAAAAGCTGCTTCGCCCGGAACCTTTTTTCACCCAACTCAGAAACGACCCCGACTAATTCGTCGGGATCGTTTCCAAGTATATTCTTTAATTCTGTATTTGAATTGTTCATTATACTCTTTCTACTGCAATGCCGGTATCGTGACCGTTAATATCGAATACCTCGATGCCTTCCTTCGCAACGATCTCGTCTGCCAGCGTCTCAGACATGATATGGTCCTTCGCTCCGTTAACAGCATTCTGAATCTCTTCGTCCGCAGACAGATAGATCCGGATGTGGTCCATCATCTCAAAGTCGTGCTGCTTTCTCAGCTGCTGTACCTTGGAAATGATTTCACGAACATATCCTTCATCGATCAGCTCCGGTGTCAGAGTGGTTTCCAGGATGGTAAATACATTGTTCTCCATGCCAACCACGAAGCCTTCCTTTGCGGAAATACGTACATCCAGGTAATTTTCCGGAATCTCGTAGTCTTCGCCGCCCAGGTTCATGGTTACGGATCCGCCCTGAACTTCCGCAATCAGCTTCTTGGCATCGCATTCTGCCAGCTTCTTGCCGAATTCCTTGACGTTCTTGCCCAATGCCTTTCCGGCTTCACGGAAGTTTGGCTTGATGGAGAAATTCATGTATTTATCCAGTTCCGGTTCAAACACAACGTTCTTTACGTTGAGTTCTTCCTGAATCAGCGGAACCAGGTCGCTGATGATGGATTCGTAGCTTCCGTCGATGATCACTTCCTGAAGCGGCTGACGAACCTTCAGCTTTTCCTTTTCACGGGTTCCACGGCCCAAGTTCACCAGTGTTTTTACCAGACCCATTCTCTCCTCAACCTTCTCGTCAATCAGATTCTCATCTGCTTCCGGATAGTATGCGGTGTGAACGGTTTCTTTTCCGGTGAGCTTGATGTACATCTCATCGGAAATGAACGGTGCAATCGGTGCAATCAGTTTCGCAACACCCACCAGAATCTCGTAGGTTGTAGCGAATACACTCTTCTTATTCTCATCCATCTCTTCCGCGTAGAATCTTCTTCTTGCCCGGCGGATGTACCAGTTGGACAGATCCTCTACGACGAAATCGTTGATGGTGCGAACCATTCTCATATGCTCATAGGAATCCAACGCAGCGGTGGCTTCCCGGATGCACTTGTTGTATCTGGAAATGATCCAGCGGTCCAACTCCGGACGATTCTCGTACGGAACCTGAAAGGATGCCACATCCAGATCCTCCAAGTTGGAGTACAGCACGAAGAAGTTGTAGATGTTCTTCAGGGTTCCGAAGAACTTGCTGACTACTTCCTTAACGCCGTCCTCATCGAACCGGGTTGGGGTCCATGCAGGAGAGGTGGATACCAGGTACCATCTCAACGCATCTGCGCCGTATTTGTCCAGCAGTTCAAACGGAGAAACCGTATTTCCTCTGGACTTGGACATCTTCTTTCCTTCTTTGTCCAGGATTAGGTCGTTAACCAGTACGTTCTTGTACGGTGCTCTTCCCATGATGAATGTGGAAATTGCCATCAAGGAGTAGAACCAACCTCTGGTCTGGTCGATACCTTCGCAGATAAAGTCTGCCGGGAACAGTTCCTTCTCGAAGCGTTCCTTATTCTCAAATGGGTAGTGCCACTGAGCATACGGCATCGCACCGGAGTCGAACCAGCAGTCCATAACTTCCGGGATACGGGTCATGGTCTTACCGCATTCCGGACAAGTGAGATGAATGTCATCCACATACGGACGGTGCAGATCGATGGTCTCCGGATCAACGGCTTCGATGCCTTTTTCCTTCAGTTCTTCTCTGCTGCCGATGCATTCCAGGTGACCGCATTCACAACGCCAGATTGGAATCGGAGTTCCCCAATATCTGGATCTGGAAATTGCCCAGTCCTTGACTTCTGCCAGCCAGTTGCCGAAACGCTTCTCGCCGACGAAAGGCGGGTACCAGTTCACGGTGTTGTTGTTCTCTACCAGCTGATCCTTCAGCTTGCTCATCTCGATATACCAGCCCGGCTTTGCATAGTAAACCAGCGGAGTGCCGCATCTCCAGCAGTGCGGATAGTTGTGGACCATCTTCTGCTTGGAGTATACCTTGTTCTCCCCTGCCAGATACTTGAGAATCTCAACATCCAGGCCATCTTCCATTACGAAGCGGCCGGCCCATGGAGTCTCGGTAAATCTGCCCTTCTCGTCTACCGGTTTTGCAAACGGAACGTTGTAGCGACGACATGTGTTGTAGTCGTCTTCACCAAATGCATAAGCGGTGTGAACCAGACCGGTACCGTCCTCGGTGCTGACATAATCCGCGCATGCAACGAAGAATGCCTTCTTGTCTCCGTCTTCCATCTTTACGAAAGGCATGAGCTGCTCATATTCCTGATACTCCAGATCCTTACCCTTCATGGTTTCCAGAACTTCATACTTGCCTTCTCCCAGCACCTTGTCTGCCAAAGCCTGAGCGACGATCAGCACGTTGCCTTCTTCCGGTCCTTCCAGCATCTTCGCACGGATGTAATCCACTTCCGGGCCAACGGTAATCAGTACGTTGGACGGCAGGGTCCACGGTGTGGTGGTCCATGCCAGGAAGTACTCGTTGTCCATGCCCTTGCGCTTGAACTTGCAAGTTACGGTCAGTACGGAAATCTCCTTGTAACCCTGTGCAACCTCGTGGGAAGCCAGACCCGTTCCGCAGCGAGCGCAGTACGGCTGTACCTTATGACCTTCGTAAATCAGTCCGGCATCGAAGAACTTCTTCAGAATCCACCAGCCGGATTCAATATAATCGTTCTTGTATGTAATATACGGATCATCCAAGTCCGCCATGTATGCCATGCGGTCGGACATATCCGTCCACATGCTGGTGTACTTGAATACGGACTCACGGCACTTCTCGTTGAATTCCTTAATGCCGTACTTCTCGATGTCCTGCTTTCCGTTCATTCCCAGCTGCTTCTCAACCTCAATCTCAACCGGCAGTCCGTGGGTATCCCATCCGGCCTTTCTCTTAACCTGGAATCCCTTCATCGTCTTGTACCGATTAATGGAGTCCTTCAGAGTTCTCGCCATAACGTGGTGAATACCCGGCTTACCGTTTGCTGTCGGTGGTCCTTCGAAAAAGACGAAGCTTGGGCAATCTTCTCTTTCCTTTACGCAGCGGTCCAGAAGATCAATGTCTTTCCAATGATTGACCTGTTCCTCCTGGGTTTCTGCGACGGATTTTTCTGATAAATTCTCAAACATGTTCCAATTCCTTCCGTCGATTTATTGAATGAATAAAAAGAAATGCGATTATTCGGAGGTTTCCGGAGAATCATACTTCTTTTGACCCAATCTAAAATTAGTTTCTAACTAATACAATATAGTATAAAATTTATTAAAAGTCAACAATTTAAATGCACAAAATCGTACTCATTATCTAAATGTCAGATGCTGTTTCGCATTTGGGTTGAGTATTCAATATATAAGGAACCGCCTGTATCTCTGCAAGCGGTTCCTTAGGTCGACATTTATTCATTAACAATCACGAGACTCTTCTCCACGGCTTCCAATATCAGCCAACCTTTCTTTCGTTTCCTATGCAAGTAACAAATTACCTGCTCCCCCTACATTCATGATCTAATTATTTCACCTTAACTTTTTTTATTATATTCGCATCATTTCCGTATTTTGAAAAACTCTCAGGAGGTTCCTTGCTCCAGAACTTTGAAATATCAAAATTCTTTTCATTCAGTTTCTTATCCAGATTAGAACACCTAATTAAATCTCTTTTATAGTCAGTAAGTGTTCTACTCCCAAGAATCTCGATTACTTGACGTACGCTTGTTGCACTAACCAATTCATCCTCCAGATTTAATACCTGTGGGATACAAATGATTCTTTTTATATGCTTGCTGGATTTCAGCTGGTTGATATTTTTATCAAGTATGTCTGTTTTATCGATATCAGTATCATATATAAGAACTACGTTGGTTCCGGTTTTCAGCGTTCTTATTCGAGGCATCTTGATTTCCTTTTGAATAACATTAAGTACTTCAACCTTCCCGCTTACTATTGAATTCATATCCTTTTTAAGAGTTTCTATTACCTTCTTTTCATCTTCTCCCTCTACATAGAACTGATATATTTCATTCCTAGCCATAAGCATGCCCCCCTTAATTCAGATCAATGAGGTCGTATAGTTCATTGAGTTCCGGAGCAATGCAGAACAAATCATTTTCTACTGCGTTTTTCAAAGAATCCTCAGCCTTTTTTAGATAGTCTGATGCATACACGCAGCTTATGTCCACTCTAACATCACGTACTTCCTTCTTCATGAAAGTATATGAATGCTTAGGCAAATCCATATCAAGTACATCTGTGTTATGAGTAGTAAAGAATAACTGTCTGTCATCTCCCAATTTCTCTATAATTATAGACAAACAAGCCTTCTCTAAATCGCTGTTTACAAACGAGAATATTTCATCGCAGTAGTAAAAATCATGCAGATTACAGATTGAAGACGCAATAATATATGCGATATCTATACCTGCTTTTGTACCACTTGAAAGAATTGCTTCATTTGCAATTTTTCCGTCCTGCATAATCACATCTCTGTTATCAAGTCGTATCACATATGAATTATCAACATCCTTAAGCTCTTCTACTTTGCGGATCGCCGGGTCAAGCGTTTTTAATACTTTTTCCAACACTGTTAGATATTTACTGTTCTTCCCAATGAGGGAATACGGGGTGTTTCCGGTTATATCTCTTGGAAAAGTGAAGCTCCAGCCTTCGGTGTTCACCTTGTCGTATGTTGTGTATTCACATTTAATTCCGTCATCAAGCTTGGCAGCACAAGTTTCATATGAATCCATTTTATTTATACGAACGCTCTTAATTTCTATTGCAATATCACTATTGTCATATCCATCATCATTTTTCATGTTCGCTTTAAAAGTAAACCTATACAACCTGAGATTCATTGTAACAAAGTCAATTTCAAGATGTGCTGATCTTGAAAAGTCGCTAATCATATCAATGAATCTTGCTACTGCACCATCTTTGAAGTAATTCATAAACATCATAAGAATTCTGCCAAGTGATGTCTTACCGGTGGCATTGCCACCCATCAGGATATTGACCTTCTTGTATCTGAAATTTGTTCTCTCGCTTAACCACTCATTTTCAACAGGAGAATTTACAATTTTCTTTGGGTACGACATATTGATTTCGAAATCATTAAAGCACAGAATATTATCTGCCTTAACACGCATAATTATCATAGCATTGATCCTTCCACTTATTAATTCTAAATCCAAGAACTAATACCAGTATAATACGATAATTTTCGAGAGAAAACAAGTGATATTTCCATAAATCCGGTTGTTTTCTCTTATTATATTTTCTTATTACAGCTCTTTCACCTTATAGATATTATATCCCTCATAGTAATAGCTGTGATCGATTCCTTTCATGTACATATCCCGGTCATCAATCAGATTCGTCAGCGCATTTCTCAGAACATACTTGATTTCAATATCCTTTATCGGACTGCGTTCCATTGCCATAAGGTAATCATCTTTATCCACTTTACTCCAATCAACAACCTGCTGTATTTCTTTCTTGAACATCAAGTCGAGCCATATGCGCATGCTTCTGCCATTCCCTTCTCTGAACGGATGGGCAATATTCATCTCAACGTACTTCTCAACAATCTCATCAAAATTGGACTGGGGCATTTTCTCAATATGCTCAACAGATGACTCAAGATACATTACGGGAGCAAATCGAAAATCGCCCTTCTCAATATTCACCGTTCGTATGCTTCCTGCAAAATCATATATTTCACCAAAAAGCACTCTATGAATCTCCGAAAGTGCTTCGAAAGAACCCGGCGTTAGTTCATCAAGTCTTCCACTTTCAAACAGCCAAACAGCCTTCTTCTTGCTAATCTGTTCTTGAACTCTCTCAAGTTCCGCAGAGTCGGTTATTCCCAAAATATTTTCAAGCGCCATTTTATCCTCTGTTTTCTTCCATTACCCCAAACGCAGCCGCTCTCTCAGTTCCTCCAGCAGCGCCTCGTGGTCGTGGTGCTCCAGTTTCGGGAACGCCCGCATCAACCGGCCATAACCGAAATGCCGTCTCAGGCGATAAGTATCGCAGAACTCTTCCTTTCGTCGGTCCAGTTCCTTTCGTCTCTCCTCCATCTCGTTCTCCAATTCCGCTTTCGCCAGATAACCCTGAACCTTCGCTTCATCCACTCGCTGCGCCGTCTCCAGTGCACCGGTTCCGATTCTCGTGCTGAGTTCATCGCTCACCGTGCGCATCTTGCGCCGCATCTCATCCAGCTCTTCAAAGCGCTTGTTCAATCCAATCAGGATAAATACGGATACCACAAAGTCCGCAAAGTACAGCACATATAAAAACACCATCAAGAAAAATGCGTAATGATGGGTCATCATGTGTCCGCACAGGTCTTCAATGACCGGATGGGCGTTTCGTACCACAAAGACGATGGCCAAGCCCCAGATAATGCTGAATTCCAGGCAGATATATCCGCGGAAATTGAACGGTTTATCCCGGTAATCCCAAAGCCGAACATGGAAGGATCGGTCCAGAATCCATCCCCCAATCAGCTCAATCAGCGTGGCCAAAAGCGCCCCGCATATGAAGATTTCCCAGAGGCTCAGCGCCTGCAGGTTCCGGGTGGACACCGCATCCATCAGCAAAAACAATCCCACTACGCCGAACCCGTAGATGGGACACACCGGCCCGTTTAGAAAACCCCGGTTTACCACCAAGCCCTTCTCCAGCGCCTGGTAGACCACTTCCACCACCCAGCCGAGAAATGAATATATGAGAAAATACCATGCTATCTGTACAATCGTCAATGGTCCAACACTCCCTTCCATCGTTAAATCTGCTCATCCATCAACCGCTGCTGACTGTTTACCGGCTCTCCCTTCACTTCCTTCCGCCGATAGCAGCCTTCCGAATCCAGCCGCCGGCCTTTCACGTTGTCCATATAATTCAGAAGCAGCGTGTTCTTAATACGGCTCCGCACCTTCGAATCGATTACCGGGAACGCCAGTTCCACCCGCTTCTCGGTGTTGCGCGTCATCAGGTCCGCTGAGCTGATGTACATCCGCTCCTTCTTTCCGCTGCCAAAAATATACACCCGGGAATGTTCCAGATACCGGCCCACCACATTCACGATGTGGATGTTCTCGGTACGCTTCGCCACGCCCGGCAGCAGGCAGCAGATTCCCCGGACAATCATCCGGATTTTCACGCCCGCCTCCGACGCCTCGGACAACTTGCGGATAACATCCGGATCCGTCATGGAATTTACTTTTATAAAAATACGGCCTTTTCTGCCCTTCGCGGTTTCCGACTCAATCTGCTGCAGAATCGCTTGCTTGAAACCTTGCGGGGCGGCCAGAATGTACTTGTAATCCTCAAAATACCGATCCTTGCAGATGTTCTTGAAAAATCGGGACACGTCCTTTCCCAGCTGCTGATTGTACGTAATCAGGGAGAAATCCGTATACAGCTTAGCGGTGGTCTCGTTGTAGTTTCCCGTGCCCACCTGGGTCAGATATCGCTTTTCTCCCATCTCCTCCAGAACTACCTGGCAGATCTTACAGTGCACCTTGTAGTCGTCCATGCTTTCACTGCCGTAATAGATCTTGCACCCGGCCCGTTCCAGACGGCGGGACCAATTGATGTTATTCTGTTCGTCGAATCGGGCGCGAAGTTCGATCAGCACCTTCACCTTCTTGCCGTTTTCCGCCGCCTGTGCCAGGTATTCTGCAATCCGGGTATGGCTGCTGAGCCGGTAGATGGTCATGCGAATTTCCCGCACCCGGTCATCCGTCACCGCCTCCTTCAGCATTCGGAGAAGGGGCATCATGGAGTCATAGGGATAGGAAGAGAGAATGTCTTCCCGTTTCGCATAATCCACCACCTTCTCGTCGAAGAATGTCGGCGTGCTTCTCGGGGTGTACAGCGGATAGGAAAGTGTCCGAAGGGTCGCTTTCGGCAAAACTTCCTTCAATTCATCCATAAACTCGTACTCCAAAGGCGCCGTTGTGGTGAAGCAGTGCTTTTTCGGAATCTTGAATTTCGCAATCAATTCCGTCCGGAAGGAATCCGTGCAATCCCCCCGGATTTCCAGACGAACCGGTGGCTGCGTGCTCCGCTCCCGAAGCATTTTCTGAATCTGCGACCGAAAATCCGCTTTCAGCAGTTCGTCTTCCTCGCCTTCCCGGAATTCCGCATTTCGAGTGATGCGAAGAAGCAATTTTTCTTTTGCCTGAAAGGGCAGCATCCACTTGTCGAAGAATTCCATCAGAACATCCGGCGTTCGGATTCCGATGAACCCTGTCGAACCGTTTTCCAACGCAAGAAGCGCCGGCATCTCCTCTGGAAAAGACACGATGGAATAGTATCCCTCATCCAGTTTTCCCATCAGCACCGTCTGATTGTTCTTCAGCTCCGGCAGCCCATCCATTCCGGAAAGGAACCGAATGGATACCTGTTTCAGAAGGACATCCCGGAAGTACGCGAAGCAGGCCTCCCGTTCCGGGTCGGTCAACTCTTCATTATTCTTGATCCATATGCCTTTCTCCCGAAGATTCTTTCGAACCTTCTCGTAGATTTGCTCCCGCTTGTAATACAGATACCGGGTGTTCTTGCAGATCTGCTTCAGCTGACGAGACGGACTCATTCCCGAAAGGGGGTCTCGACTCTCCGGTGCCACCCGGTCCAGATCCATCAAGCTCCCGACCCGAACCATGAAAAACTCATCCAGATTGCCGGAAAAAATCTTTACGAAATTCATCGCTTCCAGTTCGGGAAGGGATTCATCCAGCGCTTCTTCCAGACATCGCTCGTTAAACCGCAGCCAGGACAACTCTCGATTCTGCGTATAGCCTTTCTTGTATAATTCCTTCATGCCCTATCCTTCATATCGGAAAAGGCGCCCTGCAACAGGACGCCCCTCACTCAATCAATCTTATTTGTCAAAGCTGACTTTCACATTTTCCCGTTCAATCTCAGAAGAAACTTCGAACATCGTTTTCATCTCAAAATGGAACATGGAGCCGATAATGTTGCTCGGGAAAGATTTCAGACGTACATTGAACTTCTTTACGCAAGCGTTGTAATACTTCCGCGCATTGGCGATATCTCCTTCCACCGCCTGCAGCTGAGTCATCAGCTCCTGGAAATTCTGATTGGCCTTCAGATCCGGATACTGCTCCGCCACGATGTTGATGGAGCGAAGTGCCTGAGACAGGCCCGCTTCGGACTCGAACTTCTCGCTCGGGGTGGTTGCCGCACCCACTGCGTTTCTCGCCGCAATTACGGACTTCAGCGTTTCCGCTTCGTGCGCCGCATATCCCTTCACGGTCTCCACCAGATTCGGAATCAGATCGAATCTCTTCTTCAAATAAACGTCCATGGTCGCAAATGCCTCTTCCACATTTACATCTCCACGAACAAAGCCGTTATAGGTGGAAATTCCCCATACGAGAACAACTGCCGCCACCACGAGAACAATAATCAAAGCCATAGCACACTCCTTTCTTCTGCGAGTTCGCATGTAAAAACAATATTTCGGGGCTACCAGGCACCGCCGCCTCCGCCGCCGAATCCGCCGCCGCTGAAACTGCTGCCGCTGTCACTGCTGCTGAAGATTCCGCCACTGCTGCCGGAATCCGAGCTTTTCGCAATGCTTTCGTGAATTACATCGGTTACACCGGTAGATACGTGATTTAGCATGGAATCCATCATCACCACGTCGAAGTACGCATCCTCCGCCGTGTTATACGGAGAATACCAAGACGGTCTCTCCACCGGAATGGATTCAAACTTGCTGGCCCACTTCTTCGTCATGCCGAACACATATGCGTAAGGCAGAACGTTGTAGAAATAGGATGGATTTCCTTCCACCAATTCCTCAATTCGATCCAGTTCCGCATCCCGGATAAAGTTCCGGAAACCCAGCACCCGGCCGTAGAGTGCCGCACTCCATTCGCTTCTGGATTTCATGCCCAGAAGAACCAGCGGTCCGATAACGAAGAACGCCAGAAGAATGGTAGTAATCCGGCCGTCGTTATATCCCCACTCCGAATCCAGACAGAAGAACTGCACGTAACCCAGGACGGCAAAAGCGTATATCGTAACCCAGAGTGCAAACTTCAGTGCCACGCTGGAACCCTTTCGGCTCTTCCGATAATAGTAGATACTGACCAGTTTTCTTGTCAGCGCCAGGAAGAACAATCCCACCACCAGTCCGGTCGCCGCGGAATACAGGAGGGACAGCGTGGTGTTCAGGAACATCAGCAATGCCGTTGCCAGTGCCGGCACCAGGAAGAAAATCATCTTTCCGATTCGATCCGCTTTCCGAGACTTGGTGGTAAACAGCTTATGTCCGCCGGAATATTCGTCATCCACCAGAGACGGAATATCCTCAAAAGCGTGGTGCATCCGGTCCCCAATGTCCTTGGTTCGAACGGTTAATTTCTTTGGCTCCTTTTCCTTCAGGGTCTCATAATCCTTAAAGGCGGAACTTCCGAAAATTCCCCGGAAAAAGCGCTGAATGGAAGGCTTCTCCGACTCCGGCAAATCCCCAAGACGGGTGAATTTGAATTTGTTCTTCTTGTATTCGTCGATGTCGATATATCCTTTGTCAGCCAGATAGAAGAATGTGGCCGTCATATCGCTGTCATCCACGGTTCCGTCGATGATATACCCTACATCGATTGGCGTTAAGCCCTCCGGCGGGTAGAACTCCACGGTCTCCGTAATCTCCGGATTTCGGCCCCAGGTAATGCGCAGCAGCACCATGATCAGGGTCCCTGCCAGCACGAGAAACAGCAGCAGGTTCTTGACCCAGCCGTAGCTCAGCGATCCGGTCCAGCTGCCTTCCGGAAGCACTCCGTAGACGGAAGCACCTGCCGATTTCGGCAAATTCTCCGCTTCATAGACAATCGTCGGTCCGTCCTTCTTCCAGGTTCCGTATTTATTGATGGTGGAACCGTATGTACCGCTGTAGTACTGAAGATCCTTGAATTCAAAATCCTTCGGCAGGTGAATGGTGACCTTCGCCTTATCAATCGGCGTTTCCCATCCTCCCGGAATTCCATCCAAATTCAGATAATCCGCCTTGGAATCGTTATCCTGAATTCCTTGAATCGTGTACCGGATGATATACGTCTGTTTTCCTTTCAGCGTCGTATCGGCCGATCCCACTTTGATGACCTGATCTCCCGAATCCGTATAGGTGTCGTATTCGTAGTTGTTGACCTTGATATCTTTAATCCGATACTTACTGCCTAACGGAATGTATCGATAGATACCGTGGTGCGCTTCTTCCCCGAAGTCTACCGTAATGCGTTCCCGGTAATCGAAGGTCTGGTTGATATTGGCATGAATATCCACATCGTATTCCGGTGTGGTATATCCGTATACCGTATCCGCATTTACAAATCCCGCAATATACAGAAAAGCTGCGAATGCCACAGCAACTATCAAATAGCGGAATGTCTTTGTACTTGTCGACACAGGACTCTCCTTTCTCTGCGTGGTTTCGCAGCTTATACTTATTTAAATTATATCATTTTCCGCTGAACTATTTCAACTTCATTGTGGAATTAGCGGCGGTTCAGATCCTTGCGAACCAGGTTGATTCTGTTCTGGTTATCGATTTCGGTAACCTTAACCTCAACCTTATCGCCGATGTTCATCACATCTTCCACCTTCTCCACACGATGGTTTGCCATCTTGGAGATGTGCAGCAGACCTTCCTTGCCCGGCAGAATTTCGATAAATGCGCCGAAGTTCATGATACGCTTAACGGTACCGGTGTACACTTCGCCCACTTCAACGTCCTTCGTGATAAGCTCGATTTCTCTCTTTGCGGCTTCCGCACCGGCCATGTCCTCACTGTAGATGCAGATCTTGCCCACATCGTCGTCGGAGATGTCGATCTTAACGCCGGTTTCCTCCACAATCCGGTTAACGGTCTTTCCGCCCGGTCCGATAACCAGACGAACCTTATCCGGATCCACACGCATGAAGATAACTCTCGGTGCATATGGAGACAGTTCTTTTCTAGGTTCAGGCAGCTCTTCCAGCATGTTCTCCAGAATGTGCGCACGACCTTCCTTTGCCTGGTTCAGTGCCTGCTCCAGAATCTCTCTGGACAGACCGTGTACCTTGATATCCATCTGAAGTGCAGTAACACCATCCGGAGTACCGGTTACCTTGAAGTCCATGTCGCCCAGGAAGTCTTCCATGCCCTGGATATCGCTGAGGATTGCGTAACGGCTGGTGCCGTCTTCGTTGATGCCCTCGATTAGACCCATTGCAATTCCGGATACCGGCTTCTTAATCGGAACACCTGCATCCATCAGTGCCAGGCAGGAACCGCAGGTCGATGCCATGGAGGAAGAACCGTTGGAAGACAGAACTTCGGAAACCACACGGATTGCATAAGGGAATTCTTCTTCGCTCGGAATAACCGGAAGAAGCGCTCTCTCTGCCAGTGCACCATGTCCGATTTCTCTTCTGCCCGGACCTCTGCTGGTCTTCGCTTCACCGGTGCAGTATCCCGGGAAGTTGTACTGGTGCATGTATCTCTTGGTGGTGCGGTCGATATCGATGCTGTCCAGATTCTGTGCTTCGTTCTCCGGAGCCAGAGTTGCAACGGACAGAACCTGAGTCTGACCTCTCTTGAAGAGTCCGGATCCGTGTGCTCTCGGCAGCAGACCGGTCTCAGACCAGAGCGGACGAATCTCCGTCAGCTTTCTGTTGTCCGGACGAATTCCGTCATCCAGAATCATCGCACGAACGTTCTCTTTCTTAATGTTGTACAGAACTTCCGCAACATCCTTTTCCCCTTCCGGGAAAATCTCTGCGAAATGTTCTTTGGTTTCCTTCTCAACCGCGTCCATGTTGGCCATGCGTTCCTGCTTCTCAACAGTCTTGATAGCGGAGACCATCTTCTCGGTGGCAAATTCACGAACGGCTGCATCGATTTCTTCCGTAGCCTTGAATACCTTGTATTCCATCTTTTCTTTGCCCACTTCGGCAACGATTTCCTCGATGAATTCGCAAAGCTTCTTGATTTCCTCGTGGCCGAACATGATGGCGTCCAGCATTTCCATTTCCGGAACTTCGTTTGCGCCGGCCTCTACCATCATAATCGCTTCCTTTGTACCGGAAACGGTCAGATTGATATCGGAAGCCATTCTCTGCTCGTAGGTCGGGTTAATGATCAGTTCGCCGTCTACTCTGCCGACCACAACAGCGGCGGTCGGACCATCCCACGGAATATCCGATGTTGCCAGTGCGACGGAAGAGCCCAACATTGCAGCGATTTCCGGAGAGCAATCGTGATCCACACTCCATGCACTTGCCACAACCACTACGTCGTTCCGGAAGCCCTTCGGGAACAGCGGTCTCAGCGGACGGTCAATCAGACGGGATGTGAGAATTGCCTTCTCGCCCGGCTTACCCTCTCTCTTGATATATCCTCCCGGAATCTTTCCGACACTATACATCTTCTCTTCGTAATCACAGCTCAGCGGGAAGAAATCGATGTCCTGTCTCGGTTCCTTCGATGCAGTTGCTGTGCAGTTCACTACGGTCTCACCGTAACGAACCGTTACCTGTCCATTTGCCTGCTCGCATACCTTTCCAATCTCGAACTGCAGCAGTCTTCCGCCCAGTGCCGTCTTAAAGGTGCGATAATCTGTAAATCTTCCCATTAAATTAACAACTCCTTCCTGTTAATCACTTACTATAACTTTGGGATTTTTCTTATAATACAAAATAAAGCGGGAAGATTCCCGCTTTATCCAGTAACTATTTTCTGAGTCCAAGACGAGCAATCAGGCTTCTGTATCTTTCGATATCGGTATCCTTCAGATACTTCAGCAGATTTCTTCTCTGACCTACCATCTTCAGCAGACCTCTTCTGGAATGGAAATCCTTGTGGTGTTCCTTCAGGTGCTCGTTCAAATCGTTGATTCTGTAAGTCAGAATTGCAACCTGCACCTCCGGGGAACCGGTATCTCCTTCGTGTGTCTTGTACTCTTCGATGATGTTGTTCTTGATTTCCTTTGTAATCATTTCGTTTCTCCTTTTCTTACAATTCACCTCAGCATCGCAGCCGCCGGAGCAGCGTACCGCCGAAGCAGAGGTATGAAAATTAATCAGCTCAAATATAATACCATAACCGAAGGGGTTTGTCTATAATTATTTCTGCTAAAAAAAGCTTTCATCCCCCTTATTTTTCCGACTCTACAAGTCACCGAAAGGGTCCCAGTCCAAAGCGCCCTCGCTCGCGAATTCCCGGTTCTTTTCCATCGCCTCCAGAATCAACGCTCCGATTTCCGTTCGGTGATTCCGCTGTGCGATTTCCTGGCAATTTCTCAGCAGCTCGCCGTCCGGATCCGAGTTCTCCAGTAAATACTGCATCCCCCGCACATCGTTTCGCCGAATTCCCATCTCCAGGAGCAGTTCCTTCTTCTCCTGAACGTACCGTTCAAAGATTTCCGGAAGCCGGGAATTCTCCATCCCCTTCCGTTCCAAATAAGTCAACGCCGCAGCGGGCTGTACTTTTTCCGGCAGCAGTGCAAAAACATCGGCACCGCAGGACAGATATTTCAGGCTTTCGCAGCTGCTGAAAGCGCTCCCGTGAATCCGTTCCACCGAATCCGGCAGAACAATCTCCTGCAGCGCTCCGCACTCCCGAAACATCTCGTAATCAATCTCTTCCACTCCCTCCGGCAGTGAAACGGACTTTAAATTTCTGCAATAGCTGAACAGCGCACGCCCCACCTTCTCAATGCGTACCGGCATATCGATGCGCTTCAAATTGATGCACATCCGAAAAGCATTGTCTCCCAGCTCTTCCAGGTGTTCCGGCAGCGTCAGCCACTGAAGCTCCCACCGCTCATTGAAACAGTTGGCGGATATATTCCGAATATGGGCCGGCACGCTGTAATGCTCATACCGATTATCGTAACTAATCAACGTTTCCCGAAGCATTAATGTGGGCATATTAAACCTCCAGTTCCCGAATCTTCCGAACCAGCTCGTCCTCCCGGTCGTTCAGCAGCAGCTCCTTATTGTATTTATAGTAGCTCTCCGACCCGTACGTTCCGATATATCCGGCGCTTTCCCGGTTTTCCGTCAGGGAGGTGACAAAAATAATCATTTCGTTCTCCCCATAGGCGTCCCGGATAAAATCAAATGCGGCTTCCAATCGGTTTCCGGCTTCTTTCGCCAACTTCTTTCGCTCTGCCTGATTCGGCGCGATAAATTCTCGAATCAGAGACACCGGATCCGATGTCGTTCCATCCATGGAATCCCTCTGCAAGGTGAGAGACAGATCCTCCAGGTATTTCAGATGGAGTTTCTCCAGCCGAAGCTCCTTGGCGGAAACGGATTTGGATTTTCTCTCCCGGCGAAGATTTGCACCGATAGCCTCTTCCGTCTCCCGCAGAATCTCCACCGCCTCCGGAACGGACGCGGCAGCCAGCCGGCGGTTGTTTTCTTTTATGGACAAGAGAAAGCGATTCAGCGCTTCTCCGCATTCGTTGACCTTTCGGAAATCTCCCGAGAGCGAATCCATCAGAAGGCGAATCACGGTAATCCGCTCGTCGAAGGATGATTCCTGCGCCCTCGTCCGAACGCCGTCCTCCACCGCGCCTTTCAGAATATCATCGATGCGGTAATCCTTCCGGTAGCGATAGAACAGGTCGTAGTAGGCGGAGAAATCCCGGGCGATTCGTTCGTTCTGAACGTACTGACGAATCAGCTCTAGGTTCACCGGAATGTCGTGCTCTTCGTAAAGTTTCATCATGTCGGACAGATCCACCCAACTCCGGGCAGTGACGAACTCCTTCCCGTCCACTGTCGTCTCCACGGAATAGAAATCGTCCTTTTTTATTTCCAAATAGGTGAGCACCGCAGTGTGCACCTCCTGGTTCTGCGCGTACTTCCACCAGGCGCCAAAATCCGGCTCCACATCGATTCGCTTCAAGCGGTCCAGCGTCGCCAGGTCGAACTCTCGCACGGAGTTGTTGTATTCCGGCGGATTTCCGGCGGTAACAATTACCCAGCCGTCGGGAATAGAGTGGCGTCCGAAAACTTTGTACTGCAGAAACTGCAGCATGGACGGTGCCAGTGTCTCCGATACGCAGTTGATTTCATCCAGGAAGAGGATGCCCTCCGCCTTTCCTGTTTCTTCCATCACGTCGTACAGGCTGGCGATGATTTCACTCATGGTGTATTCCGTGGTTCGATACTTCCGGCCGCCGTATTCCTTGTCCGCAATGAACGGCAGGCCCAAAGCACTCTGCCGGGTGTGATGGCTCATGGAATAGGACACCACCGCGATGTTCATCTCCTCCGCTACCTGATTCATGATATCCGTCTTTCCGATTCCCGGAGGACCCATGAGAAAAATCGGCCGCTGCCGCTCCACCGGAATCCGATATTCCCCGAACTCATCCTTTGACAGATAGGAAATTACCGCGTATTTTACCTGTTTCTTTGCTTCTTCAATATTCATCCTTACCTCCAAATACCACTTTCATTCCCCAGGAAGGAACCTTCGCTTCCGACGCCGCCGCATCGTCCTCAAAAATAAATGCCGTGTCGTAGGGCGGTTTCCGGCGGGGAAAGATGCCTTTTCCGTCGGTAAAGTACAGCACGCCCTGAAGGTGCCGGAACTCCCCTCGTTCCACCAAGTTGTTTATATAATGGAAGGCCGGCCGATAATCCGTACCTCCCAGGCCTTTCAGTTCCATGTTTTCCAGATACCGGTGCACATCCTCTCGGGTGCGAAGGATGCGGTCTTCCTGCACCGCCGCATCGCACTGAATCAGATGAATGTTAAACCGGTTCTTAATTTCCCGGCTTTCCTGTAGCAGGTCGAAGGTGCGCTGCACGAAACGCTCCACCAATTTCCCTTGGGTAGACGCCGATGTATCGATGACGATGACGAAATCCGATATGGTTCGTTCATCGGCGTACTCCAACGGCTCCACCAGCGGCATATCGCCGTACAGCTCCAGCCCGTAAGTGTAGAAGATATAATCGAATGCGCTGTCATCCACCTTCAGGTTCTCCCGAAATAGGGTGAACTTCCGGAGAAAGGTGCTGTAATCCATGTGCTTTTCCGTTCGCGCATTGAGGGCGGAGAGGAGTTCTCCCCGCTCCGCACCCCGGTTTTCCGTCTCCAAAGAGATTTTCACCATCTGTGCAATGCGGTCCCAATCCGGTTCTTCGGTCTCCTGCCGCAGTTCTGCCGAATGCTCCTTCGTTTCTTCCGAATCCTGCGCGTCCTCCGGCTTCAGAAAATTGGGATTTGCGGGATACCAAAGGCCGTGGTCGTCCACCCGGAACAAATCTCCCAGCTGGTGCACTTCTTCCGACTTCCGATTTCCGGACGCCAGCCATCGATAAATTCGCTCTGCAGACAGGCCTTCTGTCTCCCATCGAACCTGAGTCAGCGCCTCCCGCTGTTCTTCTTCCCGACAGTGCCGGAAGGAATCCATCTCAAAGGATTGAATCAACGCCTCCGCCGCCATGTCCGCTGCAATATCCCACAGCTGCCGATTCTCCGGCGGATTCTTATAGTGCCGGAACATGCAGTGGAGCAAAAGGTGCATATAGGCGTGCATCATCTCCGATATCCCATCTCGTCCCATGGAAATCACGTAATCCGGGGAATAGTACAATGTCGCACCGTCCGTACCGAACACGCCCTCCCGATTCTCGTCGCACTTTTCCCGCAACGCAAAAATCGCCGAGTCCATAAAGCGCATGTTGGCAACGATTCGATCCTTCGCTGCCCGGAGCACGTCCTCGGCGATTGAAATCATCTGATTCTGTTTTGTTTCTTCGTTATTTCTCATGTAATGATGATACCACAAAAATATCATTATGCAAGTAACTGTACAAATTTAGTAAAGTCTGCATTTCGGAAACTCCAACCATTCCGCCAGTCGGTATTCATATTCCGGAGTTTCACCCAATTCCGTGTATCCGATTTCTTTGGCTAATGCCTCCATCTCTCTACGAACACCTTCGGAAAGAAGGGCCGCCACGGCACCGGTAAGGGCGGTATTTCCCACGTAGTGAATTCGGTCCCGCACTTCCTCCGGAAGGATGCCCACTCCGGTAAGGTCTTCCGGCGGCAGATGAGATCCGAATTGTCCCGCAATCATAACCTCATCCAGCATAGAAGGCTCCAGTCCGTTGTTCTCCAGGAGGATTTCGATGCCGGAGCGAATCGCCCCCTTTGCCAGCTGTACCTGGCGAATATCCTTCTGGGTAATATTCACGGGGACCGGGTTCTCCTGAAGGCGCACGCTGCGCGTACCGTCCTCCGGATTCACTTGCAGATATTCTTTTCGTTCGTCCCCCTCCGGCAGCCGGTCCGGATGCACAAAGGCACCGCTTTTTCGGAGAACGCCGCACCGAAGGAGTTCTTTAATCCCGGCGAGGATGCCGCTTCCGCAGATTCCCTCCGCCGGACCGCCTCCAATGACCTTCAAGTGAATCCCATCCGGCCGTATTTCCACATCTTCAATGGCTCCGGTCTCGCCTCTCATCCCCTGTTGGATGTTCATTCCCTCCAGGGCAGGTCCGGCAGCACAGGAGCAGGAGTTCATTTCGCCGTCTCGAGCCAAAACAATTTCGCCGTTGGTTCCGATATCCACAAAGAGTACGTTGCCGGAAAGTTTCTTCAGCCCGCATATGTACGCACCGGCGACGATATCCCCGCCAATATAGGCGGACACCGCCGGAATGCAATACAGCTCCGCTCCTTCCGGCTTCAAACCAATCTCTCCGGCGAAGCATCTTTGCGCTCCCTTCAATACCGGAAGGAACGGGGCTTTGCCAAGGGGCACTGCATCCGCACCCAGAAGCATGTGCACCATGGTGCAGTTTCCGCTGATTGCAATTCGCCGAATGCTTTCCGGGGAAAGCTCCTGCCGCCGGCACATTTCCTCAATCAGACGATTCAGATTTCCCACGATAGCGTCCTGCAGTTCTTTCCGTCCGAATCCCGGATGATCCTGCTCATAGCTGATTCGGCTCAGTACGTCCAAACCGAACTTCTTCTGATTGTTTACGGATGCCGCCGTGTCTGTCGTTTTTTCCGTTTCTAGATGAATCAGACGGCACACCACCGTGGTGGTGCCGACGTCCGCTGCAATGCCGTATTCATCGGATTTCGCGGGGTCTTTCGAACGTTCCGTTGCCCATTCCGGAAGATGTCCCTCTGCCAGAACGGCATATTCCTTTTCTCGGGAGAGGGTTTCTACCTCAAGATCTTGCCGGACTCGCACCATGCAGGCCAAGCGGATTCCCTGCCGCTGCTCTTCCGGTGTCAGAAACATCTTCTCCGTTTTCGAAAGTGCAGACTCCGAAACATTCGGAATCCGAACCTTGCACTTGCCACACACCCCTCTCCCGCCACAGGCGTTGTTCAGTTCGTACCCGCTGCGCACCAGCAGTGTCATAAGGTTCAAACCGGAAGCGCACTCTAGGGTGTGGGTGCCGTTTACTTTTACAAAAGGCATGTTCTATTCCTTTTCCGCCATCTCGCGCATCGTACGATACAGGGTTTCCGTACCTTTCTGAAGGTCTTCGCCATCCGTCCATTCTTCCGGCACATGGCTTCTGCCATCCTTGCTCGGTACGAAAATCATGGCGGTTCGTGCGATGGAAGCCATTACCATGGCATCGTGTCCCGCACCCGAAAGGAGGTGCCATGTCCGGATGCCGGCTTTGTGAGCGTTCTCTTCAATCATTTCCCGAATTTCTTCGTCCATCTCCACCTGGTTGGCATGGACCTTCTGTTCCTTCGTATAGGACAGGCCCTCAGAGTCCCGTACGCTCTTATCCAGAGATTCCCAGAACACCTTCAGCACCCGATCCACATTGGAAATCTTCCGACTTCGGCAGTCTACTTTAATCCAAGCATCTTCCGCCACGATGTTAAACGCACCCGGCGCTACGTGAACTTCGCCGCAGGTGAACACGGTGTTCTCACCGATTTCTTCTGCCTTCGCCGTTGCTGCCGTTACTGCTCTTGCCACGGCCAGGAATGCGTCCGCCCGCATGTTCATCGGGGTATTTCCGGCATGATCCGAACGTCCGTGTACATGTACCTCAAAGCATCGGAACCCGACGATGGATTCCACGATGCCCACCTTTACATCTTCTTTCTCCAGAATCGGTCCCTGTTCGATATGAAGTTCCAGGAATGCGTCGATCTCTTCCGGCTTTCTCTGTGCCGTTTCAATCGCATTCGGATCCAATCCGTATTCCTTCATCGCTTCTGCCAGGGTTACGCCATTCTCATCCCGATGTTCCAATTCATCCGGATATAATTTTCCGCACATGGCTCTGCTGGCCATCAATCCGGAACCGAAACGGCCGCCTTCTTCCTCCGGAAGAGCGACGAACTCAATGCTTCTCTTCGGGCGGAAACCCTCGTCATGCATCGTTCTCGCTACTTCCAGTGCCGCAACCACGCCGGCTGCGCCGTCATAACGACCGCCTGTTTTTACCGTATCGAAGTGGCTGCCCGTCATAATAATCGGAAGTTCCGGATTCGTTCCTTCCAACCGTCCGATTACCGTGCCAACGGCATCTTCCCGGACTTGCAGACCGGCCTGCTCCATTTCCCGCTTGATGTAATCCCGCGCCTGCGCAAATTCCTTTGTGTAGGTGTAGCGGGTACATCCGATGGTCTTCACGCTGCTGTAAGAGCCCAGGGTGTCAATGTCCTTCTGAATTCGATCCGCACGCGTCCGATGTTCTTCGTAATTGTTTTCCATTTTTCTAACCTATCTTGTCTCAATATTTTTACACACCATTATACCAGTATTTATCAAAAAATGAAAATCGGATTCCTGAAAGAATCCGATTCCCCAACCGTTGAATTAACTATTCGATTACCAACAAGTCATCTAGAGTGACTTCGTACAATTTCGCCAGGATTACGATATTGTCCAGCGAAGGCAGTGCCTGACCCCGCTCCCATTTGTATATCGCCTGAGCCGAAATCAACCCAATCTGATGCTGAATGTCCTGAACCGAAAAGTTGTGCTCTTTTCGAATCCGCTTTAACTGCTTCCCTGTAGCATCGACATTGATATGTGGTAAATCCCCCATAGTTACACCCCCATTATCAAATAATTTCATTCGTATTATACCCCCCCCCCAATTTTAAAAATCAAGTGTTAATTCCTTAAATTATTAAAATTTTTGGATATAAAAATTTTAAGCCGTCGCTTTTCCCTTTAAAGCAAAAGAAAAAAGCGGCAAATGTTTTCAACCGCTTTTTCATTCTTAATTTTTTGTCTTGAATTGTATTTCTAAAAACAATTAATTATTTTTCGCACTCTTCTTCCAATTTCTCTTCCGAAGCGGTCTCTTCTTTCTCTTCTGCCTCTTCCGCTTCCTTCAGCTCTTCCGCTGCTTCTGCTTTTTCTTCGGTTGCCTTCGCTTCCTCTACACTTGCTTTTGCAGCCTTCTTCTCCGCCTTCGCAATCTTCTTCGCTTCCTTTGCTCTCAGGATCGCCTTAGACTCTGCCTCGGAAAGGTAGTTGTCCGGATTCGCCTTTCTCACTTCGTTGTAAATCTTTGCTGCCGCAAACACCAGAATCGCATAGACCAGATATACCAGGCACTGGGTCAGGATATAACCGATGGCGGTTCCAAAGTTGGACATAAAGGATGTGCCGTACTGGGAGAAGTAGTTGGTCAGGTAGGTAATCGTGCTGTACAGCATGTACACGGTGTACAGCGTCAGCAGTCCGGAGATTACATACAGCGTAACAGCAAATTTGGATTTCTTAAGCAATTTCTTTTCCATTGAATTCAGTCCTCTTTCTATTTTCATAAAAAATACAACTAATTATATCAATACCGCCGGTTAGGCCGATATTTCGTGAATGATGGGCGAGCGTTTTCGATTATTCCATATGGGTCAGGAACGCTCTGTAGCAGCGGTAGGTCTCATAGACGTCCACTTTGCTGGAAACCTCCCACGGCGAATGCATGCACAGGATGGCAACCCCGCAGTCGATGACTTCCATGCCGTAGTTGGCCATGATATAGGCGATGGTTCCGCCGCCGCCGGCATCCACCTTGCCCATTTCCGCCGTCTGGAATTGAACGTCCGCATCTCCCAGCACCCGGCGAATTTCCGCAATGTATTCCGGGTTGGCATCGCTGGAATTTCCCTTTCCGCCGGATCCGGTGAATTTGTTGAATACCGGTCCCTTCCCCATGTACGCCGCATTCTTTGTTTCAAACACGGAGGCGTACAACGGGTCGTACGCAGCGCTCACATCGGAGGAAAGCATCTTGGAGTTCTGAAGCGTCCGGCGAAGAGAGATGCTGTCCGTATGTCCCAACAGATGAAGAACCTCTGCCGTCGCATTCTCAAAGATTCGAGAATGCATGCCGCTGGCACCGACACTGCCGATTTCTTCTTTATCTACCAAAATACAGCAAGATGTGCGTTTCGGTGTCTCCTCTTCATCCAGGAATGCCATCAGAGATGTGAACGCACAGATTCGGTCATCCTGACCGTAGCCGATAATCATGCTCCGATCAAAACCCAGTTCTCTGGTTTTGCCCGCCGGCACCACTTCCAGTTCCGCAGAAATGAAATCTTCTTCTTCAAAACCGTACTCTTCTTCCAGAATTCGGCAGATATTTGCGGTGATGGTATCCTTCTTCTCTTTCTTCTCCTCTTCGCTGTCCGTTTCACCTTGCGGGATGCTTCCAACCAGAATATCCAGAGATTCCCCCTCCACAACCTTCGAGGCGGTTTTCGTCAACTGCTCCCGAGACAGGTGAATCAGCAGATCCGAAACGGTAAATACGGGATCCGTATCCTTCTCTCCTACGGAAATATTCACACGGCTGCCGTCCTTCCGAACCACAACTCCGTGAATTGCCAGCGGAAGCGTCACCCACTGATATTTCTTGATGCCGCCGTAATAATGGGTGTCCAGATAAGCGAATCCACCGTTCTCGTACAGCGGATTCTGCTTCACATCCATTCTCGGTGAATCGATGTGCGCCCCCAGAATATTCATTCCGGCTTCCAAGGGCTCCTTGCCGATATGATATAGAACAATCAGCTTCTCGTTGTACATATAGTACACCTTGTCACCGGCAGTCAGAGGCTCTCCCTTCTGCACCAAATCCCGGAGATTTCGGTATCCCTGTTCTTCCGCCATGGAAACAGTCAAGCGAGCACTCTCCCGTTCCGTCTTTCCTTCATCCAAGCAGGCCATATACCGACTGCACACCGAAGCCATTTTCTTCTCCTGTTCCGGAGAATATCGATTCCATAAAACTTCTTTTTGCATATACACATAAACCTTTCTATAATATGAATCTTCAATTCGCATTATACACGCAAATTTCAAGATAACACTCATGTGTGCGAATGTCAAGATTGCGTTCTCACGTGTTCGGTGTCATAATTATAGAAGTCAAACTATAAATTAAACTTAAACATTTCAGAAACAAGAGGTGAATTATGATTCAAACGGGACTTACTTGCAAAAAAAAGATTACGGTTACTCCGGAGATGACCGCTGCAGCAATGGGAAGCGGTGCGTTAGAGGTACTGGCCACCCCATCCATGATTGCACTGATGGAAGGTACTGCGCAGGAAGCGGTGCAAAGCCTTCTGGAGGACGGACAGGGGACCGTGGGAACCCGAATTGATGTGCGCCACCTGGCAGCCACGCCGGTGGGCATGGAAGTTACCTGCACCGCCGAAGTTACGGAGGTGGATCGCCGCCGCATCGTCTTCACCGTAAAGGCAAAGGATGAAAAAGAAGTAATCGGAGAGGGAATTCACGAACGCTTCATCATCGATAACGAGAAATTCTTTGCGAAGTGCCGACAGAAATTGGAGAAATAAGCAAGGAAAAAGCTGCAGCGCATCGGATGCCTGCAGCTTTTTGAATTCATTTTTTGACAGAAGAGCTCCGCTTTCTATTCCGCTTTGCCGGAGGAACCCAGAACGTCCACAATCTTGTGGCGAACCATTGCCTCGATAGCCTCTCTTCCCGCCTTCAGGTACTTTCTCGGATCGAAGTCCGCCGGATTCTCGGTCAGATATTTCCGAACGGTTCCGGTCATCGCCAGGCGAATATCTGAATCGATGTTAATCTTGCACACAGCGGAGCGAGCCGCCTCTCTCAGCTGGTCTTCCGGCACGCCCAGTGCGCCCGGCATGTTTCCGCCGTATTCGTTAATCATCTGTACGTATTCCTGCGGTACCGAGGATGCGCCGTGAAGAACGATCGGGAATCCCGGCAGTCTCTTTTCGCATTCGTGAAGCACGTCGAAACGCAGCTGAGGGTTCGTTCCCGGCTTGAACTTGTATGCGCCGTGGCTGGTACCGATGGCAATCGCCAGGGAATCACATCCGGTGCGGGTGACGAATTCTTCCACCTCTTCCGGACGGGTGTAGGAAGACTCTTCCGCAGATACTTTTACTTCGTCTTCAATTCCGGCCAAAGTTCCCAGTTCCGCTTCTACCACAACGCCGTATTTGTGAGCGTAGTCCACGACCTCTTTCGTAATTGCGATGTTCTCTTCAAACGGCTTTGAAGAAGCGTCAATCATTACAGAGGTAAATCCGCCGTCGATGCAGGATTTGCAGGTCTCGAAATCCGGACCGTGATCCAAGTGAAGTGCAATTGGAATATCTGGGCACTCCTTCACTGCCGCCTCCACCAGCTTCATCAGGTATGTGTGATTTGCGTAAGTTCTTGCGCCTCTGGATACCTGAAGAATTACCGGAGAATTCTCCTTCTTGCAGGCTTCCGTGATTGCCTGGACAATTTCCATATTATTTACATTAAACGCGCCAATTGCATATCCACCGTCATACGCCTTCCGGAACATTTCAGTGGTCGTTACAAGTGCCATATTAATACCTCCCGTTCAACCTATTGGTTAATTTTGTAAAAAAACATTTTATGCTTCCGACATTATAACATAAATTCTCAGAAATAAACACTCATTAGAGGCCATCCTCTAGTTGTTTTCCGATTTTTTCCATGGTAATGTTCTGAGCCTGCTCTTCCTTCTCCTTCTTCATTGCCTTTCGGTCTCGGGCATAATTCTTCTTCGCCCGCTTATATTTGGCCTCCAGCTTCAGCGCCTTGTTGTAGCTGACCCGGTCCCGCATGATTTCCGAAGGCTTGTTGGTCGCAAAATACGCGCAGCCGGTTTCCGTAAAAGCAAGGCCTTCGAATTCCCGGCACCCGCCGAATTTGATGCACTTTACGTCAGCCGGTGTCACCTGATGCCGACTCAGCTTACCCGCCGGTACCGTGAGCATTTCCCCGTCTGCCACCACGTACAGGCGGTCATTCACCGGGTTGTAGCCAAAGGTCTGGCAGAGGTTTCCCGGCGGATACCGGAGTCCCTGGTTAATCATGCGGAATGTCACGCGATTTCCCTGAATCCGGCCCTTGTAGAACCGGATGGTTCCCGCCGACACCCAGTTGCTGCCGGTGCTTCGGGTATAGGTCCAGCAGTTTCCATCCTTATCAAAGGTAAAGGTCGGCGGGAAAACGATGGTGGAGCCAAAGCGAAAATGAATTTCCTTCTCCACCTCCATGGTTTTGGGATTCACCCGCACCAGCGTGGTGTTGAGCACCTTCGTTTCACGCACGTACCAAAGCTCATGGCTTTTGGGATTATATGCCAGCGTCTGTCCGTGACCGGTGACAATCTCCGGTCCCGCTTTTATCGCACCGGTATCCTTGGACCCGGCAGCCTTCTTTTTCCAGAAGCGAGACAGATCAATGCGGTAAATCCGCCCGGTCCTAGAATTGTCGCTCCCGCTCTTATAGGAAGACATCACCCAAGCGGTCTTCCCGTCCGGCGAAACGGCAATGCTCTGAGGGTTCGGAATCTCCGTGTACAGCAGAGACCGGAACTGCATGGACGGCCCGGAAACGGAATTCAATTCTTGGCTGTTGGTATAAGCGTGTCCGTACCCGGTCATGGTTTCGTTGGCGTTATTCACCGTGTCGTATATCGAGGTATCGTAGGGCTGAAGCGCCATCCCGCTCTGCTGAATCACTTCGGCGCCATAGGCCTTGCGGCCGGAGAGTAGGAGCATCATTCCCAAAAAAACGATGACGACGCCCCAAAGCTTCCGGCGATGCGTTTTTCTATTTTCTCCGGAACCGGATGGCCAGTTTCTTTCCGGATAACATAATCCGATCTCCATTCTCCAGGGTCACCTCCCTTCCTCTCTTATAATTATCTACCGCATAATAGCCGTATCCGCAGCGATATTCAAAGCGCACTTTGGCATCGGAATGGCGGAGGCAGGTAATGATACCCTCCCCGGTCCGCTTTCCGGTGATATACTTTCCGGCGGGAAGATTTTCTCCTACCACGTAGCAATCCCGCTCTTCTTTCTTCAGTTCCGTCTGGGACAGCAGATAGGATTTCGCTTTCGTTGCATCCTTCGCCGGTGCTTCCGCACTCTTGCGGACCTTTTCCGGAACCTTCCAGTCCGCAGATTCCAGCTTATTATAATCCGTGAACTTTATACGAATGGTGCAGGTTTCGGCTTTTTTGCCGTTGCGCTGAACCGTTAAGTTATTCCCCTCAATTTGCGTCAATCGATGGGAGAATTTGCCGAACACGAAACAGAACTCTCCTCCGGCAATTTCGGTGTTCTCATCATCTCTCAGCAGCGGAGCAATGGGGCTCACCCCCACTTGTTCTGCCGGTATCCGCACTTCGTAGCCACGGTCGGTCTTTGCAAAAGCGCTGTTCTGCAAAACGCTTTCATTTATCTTCAGAAGGGTTTGAACGTCCGGCGCTTCATTTGCTTGGTTCTCCTTCCGACTCCATCCGGAGTTCTTCCGAGAAAACAGAATCTTCTGTTCCGCATCGTAATAGCTCAGCGCCTTGAAGGAAGATGTTTTTCCGTTCAGGTTCACCATAGTGGTTCGGTTTATTTTCGCCCCGCCTTCCCCTTGCTTCATTTTAATGCGAATATGAACGGGGCATTTCTCCGCGGCGGATTTCTTTTTTTGTGAGAACGCAATATCCCCGGATGAAATCTTCAGCTCGGTCTTTAGGGACATGTCCTGCACGCAGGATGTAATTCGCCGGGAGCGCTGGGCCGCCATCTGAAACATGGCCGTTCCGTCTCGGGGAACGAAGAAAAGAATGTAGAAGGCTGCTACCAGGCCAATCAACAATACATCCACAAGCAACAGGCGCCGTTGCCGGCGAGATAAAGAGCGAACTTCGGCGGTGATTTTCGATTTGAATCCATGCAATTTCTTTTTCAATGTCGCCACAGTTCACTCCTTTCTAAAACTCATAAAAATATCTTTTAATTATACCACAGTGCGGAATCTCCGCAATAGCAAAGGCACCGACAGGGTTTGTCGATGCCTTTTTTAGGATAAAATTTATTGGTTGACTTCGTATGCTACACTCTTTTCACGCCGCATTCCCGTTCCATAATCTTGGCGAAGGAATCCACTACTGCGAGGACGATGCCAATGCAGTGCTTTTTCCGCTCCGGGTCCTTGAAATTGTAATCCTGAATCAAGGTAGGGCAGATGGTGGTTTCGTATTTTTCGATGACATCATCGTTCAATTCCCGAACCAGGCTGCAACATTTCTGGAACTTCGGATCTCCCGGAACGGTCCGGCCGAATACTTTTCCCAGACACATGGTGGCCCCTGCAACGGCACCGCATACATTTCCCCCATCCCCGAATCCGAACGGGAAACCGGTGCTCATGGCGATGGCTTCTTCCGAAATGCCCAGGTCATAGTACTTGTTCAGAATGTACACCAACGTCTCCGAACACATGTAGCCTCCGGTAAATGCGCCTACGGCCTTCTCTCTTAAATCATCCATCTTTATTTCCGAAACCATAACATCCTCCTTTTTTAAACATATAGATAACGAAATTCTACATCCTCACATTCTCTACAACTCGTGAACGATTTCGTCCAGATCCTTGGATTCCGTATGTCTCAAAGCCGGTTCTACGCCATCTTCCGCATAACCGATTGGAATCAATACCACCGGACGAATGTGTTCCTGAATCTTCAATCCGCTATTGATTTTCTTCGGATTAAAATGTGCGACCCAGCAGGATGCGATGCCCTCATCCCACGCCGCCAGAACCATTTCATCTGCAACGATGGAAGCATCGATTTCTCCCGAATCGATGGTCGGATCAAACGGATTGTGCCACACTTCATTCTGATCGTAGCATACCACCAGAACGGTCGGTGCTCCGTATCTGCAATTGGTTGCAGAATCGATAGCGGCCAGTGCCGCCTTGCTCTTGCAGACAAAAATACGCTGCGGCTGAAGATTCTTTGCCGTCGGTGCAGCTTTTGCCGCTTCCAGAATGCGTTCCAGCTTCTCCGACTCAATCGGCTGATCTTTAAATTTCCGAACCGAGAAACGATTCTTAATTACTTTTAATACTCCCATGACGCTCCTCCCAAAATTTCTTTAATAATCTCCATACAAGTATTCTGAAATTTGTGTTTTACACCTTGATTGTACACTATTCGTGAGAAAAAAGAATATCTTTATTTTCTTTTTTCTGTTTTTTTCAAGAATCATTTTCCGTACATGAGAGCGCAAAAAAGGAAGCGAGGCTTCCGCACTGGCTGTGCGAAAGCCTCCTTTCCTCAAGGATTGGGACATCACTTGTCTAATCTGATACCTTCGATTGCACTATCGAAAATAGTCTTGACATCCTCATCCGGTTCGCCGGTTGCCTTTGCAACGATTACGGCGATGACTGCACTTGCAATGAATCCCGGTACGATTTCGTATACGCCGGTAGAGTGCAGGAGTAACAGCCAGCCGATATCTACAACGAATCCGGAAATAACGCCGGCGATGGCGCCCTTGTAGTTAAAGTTTCTCCAGAACAGGGACAGCAGGATGGTCGGTCCAAATGCCGATCCAAATGCACCCCAGGCATTTTCAACTAAGTTCATAATTGCCTGTGCTCCGGATCCCTTCGAGCTTGCGATAATGAATGCGATTACGGCGATAACAACAACGACGATTCTTCCAACCATCAGGGTTTCCTTCTCCGTCGCGTCCTTGCGAATCAGCGGCTTATACAAGTCGGATGTGAAGGAACTGGATGCGACCAGAAGCTGAGAGTCTGCGGTAGAAATGGATGCGGCGATAATCGCTGCCAGAAGCAGACCGGAAATTGCTGCCGGGAAGTACTTCCGTGCCATTACCATGAACACCGTCTTCTGTGCTCCGATTGGGAGCAGCTCATCTGCAATAAGCATTCTGCCGAAGTATGCAATCAGTACGGCGGATCCCAGAGAAATCAGAACCCAAATAATTGCAACGGTGGACGATTTCTTAATCATCGAAGGCTTTTCAATGGACATGAACCGTACCAGTACGTGCGGCATACCAAAGTAGCCAAGTCCCCAGCCCAGTCCGGAAACAATGTCCTTCCAGCTTGCATCAAATAATCCGGTACCGAATACGCAGGTGACCATCTCTCCGGATGCATCCTTGTATTCATACACGTTGTTCAGAAGGCTGGTGTCCAGATTCTGCTTCGTTGCCACAATTACAATCGGAACAGCCATCAGTGCGGCCATCATCAGAAGTCCCTGGAAGAAGTCCGTCCAGCATACGGCTTTAAATCCACCGAAGAAGGTGTAGAACACAATTACCAATGCGAAAATCGTCATTGTCACCTTTGCACTGACGCCCGGGAACAGCATCTCGAATACGGATGTGCCTGCTACATATGCCGATGCGACATAGATGGTGTAGCATACCAGGAAGATTACCGCACAGATAACCTGCAGTGTTTTCGATGAAGTAGCGAAACGGTTGGACAAATACTGCGGCAATGTAATGGCATCACCTGCTGCTAAGGAGAATGTTCTCAATCTCTTCGCACAGAATATCCAGTTCGCTGCAGTTCCCAGTGCCAAACCGATTCCAATCCACATCTGACCGAAACCAAATGCCAGAATAGAGCCCGGCAGGCCCATCAACAACCACGCAGACATATCAGAAGCCTGCGCCGAGAGTGCCGTTACCCACGGTCCCATCTCTCTGCCACCCAGGAAGAAGTCCTCCTGGTCTTTGTTTGCTCCGTTAAAGTAGAATATCAACGCGACACCCATTAGTATCACGAAGTACCCTAAGAATGTGATTAATTCCCAATTCATGACAATCCTCTCTTTCAATTGTAGAAGAAAATTTTATAAATGTATGTCCCACTGTGATCTTCTACCTATTTCATAGTGACCATATCCTTTAAATCTATTATAGTCACTTTGAACAGGTATACAAGCCCTTTTTGGTTCACATGCAGTTTCCGCATAGCAGGTATTGTATCCATGAATGCTTGTAGTTTTCTTAACATTGTATTTTTTTATTCGATTGTTCTTTAAAACATACTCTATATTCCTTTAAATTCAAGCGTTTCGACGCTTTTCCCCTTGACTTATTCCCACAAAAGAGCGATAATAGCTGCATATTTATTTATATTTCTGTATTTTTATTTACCCATTTTTTGGGGCACTTTATTATAATGCGGAACGGCAATCCGGGACGATGCTGTTCCCTGCAGGAGAATTTATAAAGAAAGGTATACTTGAGATGACAAAAGTATTTATCGACGGCAGCTACGGAACCACCGGGCTACGCATTCATCAGCGGCTTCAGAGCCGAACGGATTTGGAACTGATTTCGATACCCTACGAAGAACGTCACAGCGAATCCGCACGGCGAAAGGCCTACGAAGAAGCGGATTTTGTTTTTATGTGCCTGCCGGATGCCGCCGCAAAAGAAGCGGTGCCCATGGCGAAAGCCTGTCACACCCGCGTAATTGATGCCTCCACCGCCCACCGCACGGCGGAAGGATGGGTCTACGGTTTTCCGGAAATCAGCGGTACCGAAACTATCGAAGCGACACCCCTGGTGGCCAATCCGGGCTGTCATGCCAGCGGCGTCAATGCCTTAATCTATCCGCTGATTCGAAACGGGATTCTCTCTCCGGCGCAAAAGCTTCAATGTTTCAGCATCACCGGCTATTCCGGCGGCGGTAAAAAGATGATTGGCGAATACGAAAGTGACTGCCGAGATGCACTGATGGATGCTCCGCGGATGTACGGCTTGTCTCAACAGCACAAGCACCTCCCGGAAATCACTGCCCTAAACGGTCTCGAGTGCGCTCCGATTTTCTGCCCGATTGTATCCGACTTTTACTGCGGAATGGAAACCATCATCCCACTCTTCGGTTCTGACATCCACGGCACCATGGAGGACATCCGGAATGCGTACCGGGAATTCTACACCGGTCCGCTGGTGTATTATAAGGAAGATGCAGATGAAAACGGCTTTGTTTCTGCCAACACCATGAGTGGACGGGATGACATGGAGTTGTCACTCTATGGGAATTCGGAACGCCTGCTGCTGGTGGCGCGTTTCGATAATCTGGGTAAGGGCGCTTCCGGTTCCGCCATTCAGAACCTGAATCTGATGATGGGTGTCCCGGAAACTACCGGGCTGGTGCTGGGAGGTGAGCGATGAAGATGAAATCAAAATTCGCATCACCTACATCAAACTGAACGGAAACTATCGGAAATAGCCGAGGATGTTTTTTTTGGGGAAGAATCATATAGAAAGGGTTTTAAAAAAATGAAAGATATTAAAGAGTTAGACCATCAATACATTACCGGAACATACAATCGCTTTCCGGTAACTATCCCCTGGGGCAGCAACGACATCGCCTACGACGAGAACGGCAAGGAGTACATCGACCTGGAGTCGGGATACGGCACCAACTCCTTCGGTTTCTGCGATCCGGACTGGATTAATGCGGTGGAGGAGCAGCTCCATAAAGTTCAGCATACCTCCAATCTCTATTACACGGAGCCTTGCGCCAAACTCGCCGAGCTTCTGGCCCGGCGCACCGGCATGGCGAACATGTTCTTCACCAACTCCGGCGGCGAGGCCAACGAATGCGCGCTGAAAGCCGCCCGCCGTTACCAGCACCTGCATAAAGGGCCGGATTGCTATGAAATTATCTCCATGAAAAACAGTTTTCACGGCCGAAGCTACGGTGCCCTCTCCGCCACCGGAAATCCGCACTACCACGAAGGCTTCGAGCCGCTGGTTCCGGGCTTCAAGTATGCGGAGTTCAACAATCCGGAAAACGTGGAATCCCTGGTGGATGCAAACCGCACCGCGGCCATCATCGTGGAATGCGTTCAGGGAGAAGGCGGCGTCAATGTGATGACTCAAGAATTTGCCGATACGCTGACGAAACTGTGCCGCGAGAAGGACATCCTCCTCATCTGCGACGAGGTTCAGGCGGGCAACGGCCGCACCGGCACCCTCTATTCTTATGAGCAGTTGGGACTCCGGCCGGACATTGTCACCACTGCTAAAGGCGTAGGCGGCGGGCTCCCCATCGGCATCTGCATGTTCAATGAGAAAACAAAAAACGCCCTGGTTCCGGGAACTCACGGCACCACCTTCGGCGGAAACCCGGTAGCCTGCGCCGGCGCACTAAGCATTGTGGAACGGCTGAACGAGGGCTTTCTGGATTCGGTAAAAAGAAAATCCGCCATGATCTTCGAGGCGTTCCGGGATGCTCCGGGTGTTGCGGCAGTAGAAGGTCTGGGCCTGATGATTGCCATTACACCGGCTTCCAAAAAGGCCGGCGATATCGTCAATGAATGCCTGAAAAACGGTGTCCTGTGCATCACCGCCGGCCCTGCGGGGGAAAAGGTGCGCCTGCTCCCGCCGCTCACCGTCACGGAAGAACATTTGAAGCAGGCTCTGAAGGTTTTGCTCCGGGCTTTTGCAAAGTAGCACTGAATCGGGCCTTGGACTTGGTGCAAAGCCAACGGAAAATCAAGGAGTTCCGGGTTTTGTGCACCAAGTCTTTTTGCAAACGGCGCCGAATCGGGCCTCGGACTTGGTGCAAAGCCAACGGAAAATCAATGGTTTCCTGGCTTTCGTGCACCAAGTCTTTTTGCAAACGGCGCTGAATCCGTCCTCGGACTTGGTGCAAAGCCGACGGAAAATCAAGGGTTTCCGGACTTTCGTGCACCAAGTCCGAGAACTTCATAGAAAAAAAGCAGTTCTTCCCAATGGAAGCCCTGCTTTTTTTCATTACACCCGCTTGCTGCTTCGCAGCTCGAACAGCAGGTCTCGCAGCTCCGCTGCTCGCTCGAATTGCAGGTCCTTTGCGGCCTGCTTCATTTCTTTTTCCATCTTCTTGATGGTTTCCTTCAGCTCCTTGGCCGTCATCTCCTTCGGATTCTTGAACTCGTTTTCCGGATTGTATGCCTCGGTCGCTGTAGCAATGTCGCGAATTGGTTTTACGATGGTCTTCGGCACGATGCCGTGTTCCTCGTTGTACGCACTCTGAATCTCCCGGCGGCGTTTGGATTCGTCAATGGTATACCGCATGGCTTTGGAAATTCGATCCGCATACATGATGACCCGGCCGTGGGAATTCCGTGCGGCACGGCCCACTGTCTGCATTAGGGAGGTTTCCGTACGGAGGAATCCCTCTTTGTCCGCATCCAGGATGGCCACCAAGGAAACCTCCGGAAGATCCAGTCCTTCACGGAGGAGGTTGATGCCTACCAGAACATCGAATTTTCCCAGGCGCAGGTCCCGGATGATTTCCAGTCGCTCGAAGTTATCGATGTCGGAGTGGAGGTACCGCACCCGAATGCCTTGATTCTCCAGGTACTTGGACAGATCCTCGGCCATCCGCTTGGTCAAAGTGGTGATCAGCACCCGCTCCCCGGCATCCGTGGTTTTGTAGATTTCGCTCAGAAGGTCGTCAATCTGCCCTTCCGTCGGCCGCACGTCGATTTCCGGATCCAGAAGTCCCGTCGGACGAATCACCTGCTCTGCCGTTACGCCGCCGGACTGTTCCAGTTCGAACCGGGCCGGAGTAGCACTGACGTATACCGTCTGGTCCACCATCTCCTCAAATTCCTCGAACTTCAGCGGCCGGTTGTCCAGCGCAGACGGCAGCCGGAAACCGTACTCCACCAGAGACTGTTTCCGGGCTCGGTCGCCGTTGTACATGGCCCGAAGCTGAGGCAGCATGGCGTGAGACTCGTCGATAATGGTGAGAAAATCCCCCTCCGGAAAGTAGTCCAGCAAGGTATACGGCCGCTCCCCCGGCTCCAGGAAATTCAGGTGGCGGGAGTAATTCTCGATTCCTTTGCAGGTGCCGATTTCCATCATCATCTCGATATCATAGTTAGTACGCTGCTCCAAGCGCTGCGCCTCCAGCAGTTTTCCGTTATCCCGGAACCACTGCAGCCGCTCTTTCAGCTCCGCTTTGATGGATTTGGCCACCAACTTCATGTCATCCCCGTTGGTGACGTAATGCGACGCCGGGAAAATGGAAATATGGTTCCGCACGCCGGTAATCTCCCCGGTCACCGGGTTCATCTCCTTAATGGAATCGATTTCATCGCCGAACATCTCCACCCGGACCGCCTCTTCGCCGCCGGCCGGATAGATATCGATAATATCTCCCCGGGCTCGGAAGGTGCCTCGGTGAAAATCCATATCGTTCCGATTGTACTGCATATCCACCAGCTTCCGAATCATATCCGTCCGATCCATCTCCATGCCCGGCCGCAGGGACAGCAGCTGATTCCGGTAGGAATTCGGGCTTCCCAAGCCATAGATGCAGGACACGCTGGCCACCACAATGGTATCCGGCCGCTCCAGCAGGGCCGCCGTAGCAGAGTGCCGCAGCTTATCGATTTCGTCGTTGATATCCGCATCCTTCTCGATATAGGTATCCGTGGACGGCACGTACGCCTCCGGCTGATAGTAATCGTAGTAGGAAACGAAGTATTCCACCGCGTTCTCCGGAAAAAACTCCTTCATCTCCCCGTGGAGCTGCGCGGCCAGGGTTTTGTTGTGAGAAATAATCAGCGTTGGCTTCTGAATCTTCTCGATGATCTTCGCCATGGTGAACGTCTTTCCGGAACCGGTGACTCCCATCAGGGTCTGGTGTCGATTCCCGGCCAGAATGCTGTCCACAATATGATCCACCGCCTGGGGCTGATCCCCGGTGAGGTCGAAATCGGAATGCACTTTAAATTCAGGCATAATATCCCTCCAATCTTTTTTCTCTATTTATTCTCGCCGGCCAAAATCAGGTTCATCGTCTCCCACACCGCCGGCATGGCCTTCACGTCCACATCGGAATAGTTGATGATAAAATCATGGGCGTCCGGCTTTTTATCCGTGAGATAGTATTCCGAGATGGCCTGGATTTTAATTCCCTTCTCCGCCAGTGCCCGACTCACCTCCTCGTCGGAAAGCTCCGTATCCAATCGAATCCGAAAATGAAGTCCGGACTGGTTCTCGATGATCCGACAGTGCTCCCGAATCGGGCTTTTCTCGATGGACTCGATTAGCCGCTTCCGCTGCCGGCTGTAGTACAACCGCATCCGGTTGATGTGCTTCTCAAAGTACCCATTTCGGATAAACGCCGCCAGCGTGTACTGCTCAAAAGTCGATACCGTACAAGCGTAGAAGGACAGCTGGCTATAGAACCGGTTGGCCAGATGCACCGGAAGAATCATGTAGCTGATTCGAATGGTTGGCGTCAGGGATTTGGAAAAGGTATTCATATAGATCACCCGTTCGCAGGCATCGATGCTGAACAGCGTGGGCAGCGGTTTTCCGTTGGGCCGGAATTCGCTGTCGTAATCGTCCTCGATGATGTACCTTCCCGGTTTTTCATTGGCCCAGGCCAGCACCTCGTATCGCCGGCTGGCCGGCATGGTGATGCCGCTGGGAAAATGATGATTCGGACTGATATGGACGATATCCGCTCCCGATTGGTGCAGCTCCGGTATCCGAATGCCATGCTCATCCATGGGAATGTACTTGCAGTCAATGCGGTGCTGCCGGTAGATGTTCGCCAGAATTTTATATCCCGGGTTCTCGATGCAGTACTCTCGGTCGCTGCCAATCAGTTGTATCAACAGGCTGTACAGGTACTCCGTTCCGGCACCGATGACAATCTGATTCGGATCCACCAGCATCCCCCGAAAGGATCGGAGATAGTCCGCGATGGCCGAACGCAATGCCCGGATTCCCCCGGTAGGCGAAACCTCCATCAATTCTTTTTTTTGGGAAGAGATGGTCTCTCGGGACATTCGGGCCCATATCGAAAATGGGAAAGTGTCGGGATTCACCGCGTTGCTGGACAGGTCCACGTCGTAGGACTCCCGGTCTTTGGGAATCTCGATATCATAGGAAACCCGGCTTTCCCGGGGAATGCAGTTCATCTCCAAGATGTCGGAGACGTAATAGCCTTTCTTCGGGATGGAGTAAATGTAGCCCTCGCCGATCAACTGGTCATATGCATTCTGAATCGTTATGGTACTAATCCCGTTGTTACCGGCAAAAGAACGTTTCGACGGGAGTTTCTCCCCGGGACGCAGCCTTCCGGCCACAATGTCCTCCTTTATGTTGTCGTATACCTGTTCGTACAGCGGTTTTCCGTTATGCTCAAAGACGTAGGTCAGCATCGCTCCTCCCCTATCTGGAATGAAAAATATAAATGTTTTGATTATTTATTTATTACCAGTTAGATTGTACTATTATAACCAGTTAAATTCAAGGAGGTACATTCAACAATGGATAATAAACAGTATGAACTGAACAAAGGTTTAGCTCAGATGCTGAAGGGCGGAGTCATCATGGACGTTACAACACCGGAACAGGCAAAGATTGCAGAGGAAGCGGGTGCGTGTGCGGTAATGGCGCTGGAGAGGATTCCTGCAGATATTCGTGCAGCCGGCGGTGTATCCAGAATGAGCGATCCGAAGATGATCAAGGGCATTCAGGAAGCGGTCAGCATTCCGGTTATGGCGAAGTGCAGAATCGGTCATTTTGTAGAGGCGCAGCTTCTGGAAGCCATCGAAATTGACTACATCGATGAGTCGGAAGTGCTGTCCCCTGCCGATGATATTTACCACATCAACAAGAGAGATTTCAAGGTTCCGTTCGTATGCGGCGCAAGAGATCTGGGCGAGGCCCTGAGAAGAATCAATGAAGGTGCTTCCATGATTCGTACCAAGGGTGAACCGGGAACCGGCGACGTGGTTCAGGCCGTTCGTCATATGAGAAAGATGAATGCGGAAATCCGCAAAGTGGTTTCCATGCGGGAAGACGAGCTCTTTGAAGAAGCAAAGCAGCTTCAGGTTCCTTATGAACTGGTAAAATACGTACACGACAACGGCAAGCTTCCGGTAGTAAATTTTGCAGCCGGCGGTGTAGCTACTCCGGCAGACGCAGCCCTGATGATGCAGCTGGGTGCGGAAGGCGTATTCGTTGGTTCCGGCATCTTCAAGTCCGGCAACCCGGCAAAAAGAGCTTCCGCTATCGTTCAGGCGGTGACCAACTACACCGACGCAAAACTGATTGCAGAGCTTTCTGAGGATCTGGGCGAAGCGATGGTCGGCATCAACCCAAGTGAAATTGCCATCATCATGGAAGAGAGAGGTAAATAGGATGAAAATCGGTGTACTTGCAGTACAGGGTGCTTTCATTGAACACCGCAAAATGCTGGAATCGCTGGACGCCGAGTGCGTGGAGATCCGACAGAAAGCCGACCTGGAAGGCATTCAGGGAATTGTTCTTCCGGGGGGCGAAAGTACGGTTCAGGGAAAGCTGCTCCACAAGTCAGATATGTTCCGGGAAATCCAGACCCTGATTCGGGAAGGACTTCCGGTGCTGGCCACCTGCGCGGGAATGATTCTTCTGGCGCAAACCCTTTACAACGATCCGGTAACCCATCTGGCCACCCTTCCCGTTACGGTTCGGCGAAACGCATATGGAAGACAGCTGGGCAGCTTCATCACGAATCAGCCGGTCAAGGGCATCGGCGAATTTCCGATGGTATTCATCCGGGCGCCGTACATCGAATCCGTGGACGATTCTGATGTAGAGGTTTTGGCTGTCGTGGACGACCACATCGTTGCCGTACGGTACGGAAATCAGCTGGGTCTGTCCTTCCATCCGGAAATGACGGACGACACCAGGATTCACGAATACTTCTTAAAGATGATTCAATAGCTTATGAAAAAAGCAGCGCCATCACCTCAGTGCGATGGTCGCTGCTTTTTTATTTTGCGAGCTTCGAACTAGAGAATTTCTCGCGCAGTAACTTTAATATGCCTGGATTTTCATTCTAGTTCTGCTTTTTCTGTCTGCGGCGCAGAGTAATGGTACCCACGCCTGCCAGTGCAACCAGCATGACAGTCGCCCAAAGAATGGTGTGGGACTCATCCCCTGTCTCCACAGAGGACTGCTTGCTGTTCTTGTTTTTGTTCTTGTGGTTGCCGGTACCGGAAGAATCGTTGTCTCCCGGGTTTACCGGACCTTGCGGCTTTGGTGTGGCAGAATCGCCATCGGATGGTTTTTCCGGCGTGGATGGTTTCTCCGGCTTATCAGTGCCATTTCCCGGATTATCTGTATCACCGCCCGGCTGCTCTCCCGGTGCATTTTTTTCCACCGGATAGAGGTCCAAATTCGGCACGCTGAGAATATCCCTCCAGTAGGTGTCGTTGTCGTAATCGATTCTGACTCCGGTGGAGCCGTCAATCAGATTTCGGTTCGTGGTACCGGCCAGCTTGACCCCGCCGTCCAAGGCTTTTCCCGGAGTTCCGGATTTGGAAACCGAAGCACCGCCTTCCAGATACGCATCAGCTACGGAAATCGTACCGTTTCCGCTCACCGCATTTCCGCCTTCGCCGAAATAGCCGTCTCCGCCAACGGCGATCAGCTTTCCTTCTCCGGTGATCGTGCCGCCGTTCAGAATGATTGCAGACCCGCCATTGGAAGTGGTGGCATCCTTTCCGCCGCCATAGACCGCAAGTACGGCACCTTTATCCAGATTCAGCGTTCCGTTCACCTGCATTCCGGCCTGACCGGTGTAACTCTTTCCCGTCGCCGGGTCCGTACCGGTAGGTGCTTCATCTCCTCTCAGGAATACCTTTCCTTTCAGGGTAACATTTCCGTTCACCACAACCACCGGATCCGTGTTGTGACGGGCTACCGAGCCGTTGGCAATGTTGTTGGTGTTGGAATAGATTTTTGCATTCTCCAGTGTAGATCCATCCTTTAGAATCAGCTTTCCGTTGATGGATGCGCCGTTCAGGAACTCTCCGCCGCCGTAATCGTTATAATTCATGGAGAACGTTCCGCCGTTCTCCACCTCTACGGCACCTTGCACTACGGAATCCCGCAAGGTCAGCTTTGCACCATCCTGTACCAAGATTTTCACACTGCTCAGGATGTCCATATTCACCAGCGTCAGGTTGCAGCCTTTCGGCAGAACCAGCGTCTGGGTCTGCATGGTGCCTTCCGGAATGGCATATCCAAGTTCACCGTAAGTTCCGCTGGTATGGGATCCATACCACGCCTTTAGATCTTCCGGAACTACAACGGTTTCATTACTCGGATCCAAAGTGAAATTCTTGATGGCCCACGGCTCCATGTCGTACATGTACTTTCCGTCGGCCGTCTTGGTACAGTTAGCGAGTACCAGCTGTTTTTCCAAGGTCTCTTCACCGCTGAAAATACGGAACGTCAGTGCGTTGCCGGTGGCCTTCCGCCCCAGTTCATCGGTGATGGTCACGCTGATATCGTAAGTTCCGGCCTTTGCAGGCGTGCCGGCCAGTGTGACGGAACCGTCGTGAACGGAATAGACGCCGGCCATTCCGGAATCATTTCCTTTCGCAGGATCGTCGTGATTTACGATATTGACGGAAGACCCTTTGGATTTTACGCGGATGTCACTTTCGCTCAGGAGCTTCCAGTCGCTGTCCGCCGGATCCGTACCTGTTTTTACCAGTGCCACCTCAACGCTGGCATTACTGTTCTTGTTCTGGGTAACGTTGGTGGATGCGCCGCTGATGGCGTCGTACCCCTTCTGATTCACCAAGGCGGATTCAAAGCTGCCCACCAGCCGAACGTGCAGCTGCATGTCATCACCCGGGTTGGTCCCCTGAGAAACGGTAAGCTTGCCGTTATCGATGGAAACCTTAAAGGTCAAGCTTTTGTACCCTTTCGCCGTGATAGAAATCACATCGCCGCTCTTCAGCGCCGCGGTCTGGCCATAGCTCTTCTGCGCAAATTCCAATGCGCCGTCTCGAACGCGATATTTTCCGCCAGCGGACGGCGTAAAGCTATAGGCTTCCCAAGCTGTTCCGTTGACGGAAACCTTCGTGATGGCATCCGGATACTTCGAATCCCCGAAAGAAAACTGCCACAAGCCGTTGAAGGAATCCACCTTCACGGAAATGTCCTTCGGGTCGATTTCCTTTTCGCCCTCCTCCGGCTTCTTTTCAAAGGAGGCACTTACCGTTACATCGGATGCCGGCATTTGGAACGTCGAATTGGTGACGGCAATCGCCTTTCCGTTGCTGTCCGCTGCCGAAAGGGACTTCAGCACGTATCCGTTCGCCGGATTTGTCGTAATCGTCACCGTTTCGCCTTCTTTCGCCGTGGTTTTGTCCACGCTCACCGTACCGTTTTCTGCTGTCGCCGCAGTAACCTTGTAGGTTTTCTCTGTCGCGTCTTCGGCAATCGCTGCGGTGTGCTTGGATTTGTTCAATGTCAGCTTCAAGTCGCTGTAGCCATTGGCTGAAATAACGCAAGTTGCCGTGGTGTCGGAAAATGCTTCTCCGATCAGAACCTGCTTATCCGTCGACAGCACCCGGTAGGTCTCTCCCCGGTCATCGAAATCCCAGGAGCTGTTCACCTTCTTGTACTCCGTGCCGGAAACCTTTACGGACGAAATGGCGTCGAACCAACTCTCATCGTCTGCATTGAACGTAATGGCGAATCCCTTGCTGATTCCAGCTTGTTCGCACCGGGCAATGCTTGACGGCGGAGCCTTTTCATCTGCCCACGCGGACGTCGTCCCCACCGCGCTTCCCGTAATCAGCAGCAATGCCGACAACAAGAACGCGGTCAATTGATCCCTTTTTTTCTTCAATTATGCTTTCCTCCTTGTAAAAATAACTTTCATGGTAATAACGTTCACCGAGAAGATGAGGGTTGGATGCTCATCAATTAGACTCAGTTAACTACAGGATAGCATGGTAAGCGGTTAGGGTCAACTAATTTGTGTAAGATGAGACTAATTATTGAAATTTGGTTAAAGAAAAAGAGTGCGCGGAGCACTCTTCTTTTACATCGGTTGGATTCTCTTTCATCGCTTGCTCCTAGTACACAGAACTGTCTTCTCCGTCGGTGACCTCAAATCCCATCCGCATCAGTGCCTTGGAAATTCGTTCCGCATAGTCCCGATTGGCGCCAAAACTAATATTCAAGATTCCTTCACCGCCGCCGGTTCCGGCAACCACCGCCCGCTGTTCTTCCCCAGAGTCCATAATTTGAACAACAGTTACCGCCATGCTGCCGTTCCGACAATAGTATTTCTCAAAAACCATCAGCAACACCCGAACCCCTTCAGCCTCCGTAATCTTTCGAACTGCCAGCTCGGAAGACACGAAATCACCGGAAAGGTCTTCCTGTATCTTCTTTCCGATTTCTTCCAGTCCGGTGACTGCTTTTCGCTTCAGTTCAATGGTCGTGCAGCTCATTTCAAACCTCCTCTTTCTTCAAGAGATGTTCCAAGAGTCCTTCGCACCCCCGGTGCACATCCCGATACGTATCTTCAAAATTCCCGGTATACCACGGATCGGCGATATCGCCATTCTCACCGGCAAACTCCAATAAAAGAAACATTTTTTTCTCCGAATCCCCGCCGACAATGCGCCTCATGTTTCGCAGGTTGGCGGAATCCATGCCGATCAGATAATCGTATTCCTCGTAGTCCGACGCCTTCATCTGTACTGCCCGGTGCGGAACGACCGGAATACTCTCCTTCTGAAGTTTTCCCACCGTTCCCGGATGTACCGGATTGCCAATTTCCTCCCGGCTGGTGGCCGCGGAATCAATCTGAAACGCGGCGGAAATTCCCTGTCGATTCACCAGATACTGCATCACGCTCTGCGCCATTGTGCTTCGGCAAATGTTGCCGTGGCAGATGAATAGTATTTTTATCATATGATTTTCTCCTTGTGTTATTGAAAGATTGTGTAATTTGAACCCTCTATGTTCTCAATCACTTAATGATATATTTTGTTCCTCTGCCTTTTCCTTCAACTGCAATCACACCTTTTTTCTCCATAGCTTTCAGTAATTGTGTTGTTTTTGATTTGCCAAATGGGACATATGGTGCAATTTCACTTATTGGTTTCAGCATCGTCTTACTTAAAAATTTGTAAATCACTTTTTCGTCTTCGGTTAAATTGACATTCGTTTCAAATATCGGTAGTATAATTTTTATAGCATTTTCTGACACTTCAAATTCTGGTTTTATCAAACTCTCTGCATACAATTGTTTGATTCGTGTAATTCCTGTTCCAAATATCTCTACTAATCCCAGTCTGTAAAATACATTTGCAAGATTTCTATTTCTTAAAATAGATAGTTTACCTGATAAATATTCTTCTGCCGTTATTCCAGCCGGCAATCCACCAGGAGACACTACTTTTATTCTATCATCAAACATAGAAACTCTGATGTGTGAATTAATATCCCATACCCTATGAATCAAAGCATTTGCAATTGCTTCTCTGAAAGCTGCTTCCGGTATTTTCTCTACCATCTTTCTGTCAGCCCCCTGTATTACTTCATATTGGTAATAATCTCTAAATACAGCAAGTGCTTTTTCATATATTTCTAAAACCGATATATGTTCAAACGTTACTCTCTTTTGAATAATACTGATATTCTCACCGAACTTAACAATATCAATTCCTGAAAAATGATTTTTATCTGCCAAAAGTCCCGCTGCATTATTATAACCATTTATATTGTCATACAGGTTCAATGTCTTTAAAGTATCTTGATTGAACGTTTCAATGTAAATATTTTCTTTCAGTTTGCACTGTAAAATTTTAAAAGATAGCTCCTGATCTTTACAAGGTAATTCTTCGAAGCTAATATTTTTTCCATCTAATACAAGCCTTGAGAATTCCAATGTATCTACCTCTATCGTTGCTGTATCATTTCGTTTGTATGCTTTTGATTTATATAAATACGGTTTTTGAAGACCACTTTTTACAGTAAGTTTTATCGTCTGGTCATTATTCTGTATTTCAAGTGTATAGTTTGGTTGAGGTGATATACTGTCATTGATTTTATTTTCGATATCCAAACAGCCCTGTTTTACATCTCGCAATCCTTTCACATTTCCATTATCATCAACCCCAAAAAGAATTGTTCCACCATTGTAATTCGAAAAGGCACTAACCGTTTTCAAAAAAGTATTCGTAATCGTTTCCTTGAATTCTAATATTCTTGTTTCACGCATAGTAATCGTTCCCTTTCCAACCATAATGCTTATATTATATGCAAAATCAATTAAAAAATCAATCGTATTTTTTTACGATTGATTTTTTAATTGATTTTGGGTGTAGTATTATTTTTTGACCGCCGATGGTAACCACCCTGTGTGCTTAGGACTGTTCACATGTCAATGTTTAACTTGTTATTGCAATTTACGCAAATTTTTAATTCTAAAAGTTTAAAACTATCGTTCTCTGATCTTCCTGACATTACGATTCATGAAGTGTCTTCCAATATGTCTATAAGCAAATGCTTTAAAGGCTGAAATTTTTTGATGATGTTCCTTCAACAGTTCATCTGGACAGTCATAAACACCAAAATCCTGATTGATTCCCTCGCTCTGAATATAAGTATTGTTCCTATCAAACTCAATAATGAGATTTCTGAAATCCTTGACTGCTACTCCATACCCGCAAAATGCACCTGTACATTCCGAATTTTGTTCCTGTAACTTCTTTATGTAGGTTTTATCCAAAATGAAAGCTTCCAGTTCGTACCACTGATTTTCGAAATTAATTTCTACCCAGCTATGGAAAATACTTTTTGGAGCATTACGGTAAACAAACCCGGTCATAGCTCCTTTCTGCAATCTTTTATCAATCGTAAAACCATGTACTCTGCATGGAATATTGCAGGCACGTAAAAGTGCCATAAATAAAGTTCCTTTTGTATTACATTGTCCATAACCGTCTGCAAGTACTTTTGAAGCAGGAATTCCGTCATCAATATTGTATCCAAATAAAATATCATCTCTTACATAGTTGTAGATTGCCTTAATCCTTTCAAATTCACCCATTTCCTTCCACTTCATATTTTGAATAAGTTTTTGAATTGCCGGATTAGAAAAATCAACCATTCGTGTTTCCCTAAGATACTTATTCTTCATTTCCTATCGCCTTTCGCATCATAAATATCATCGTTTGGTAGTTCTTCAAGAAGCCTAATCTCTGCCTTTGTTACTTCCTAAATTCTCATAAGAATCATTCCTCTCCTCTTACCCCAGTGCCACATCCAAGATCATCATCAAACTAAATCCAAGTGCAAAGAAAAGCGTACCGATATTCGAGTGCTGTCCCTGAGACATTTCCGGAATTAGTTCTTCAACCACGACATATAACATAGCTCCTGCTGCAAAGCTGAGTAGATATGGTAATGCCGGGATTACCAGCTGTGCAGCAAGAATCGTCAGTACTGCTCCAATCGGTTCAACGACTCCTGAAAGTACACCTCCCAGAAATGCCTTTCTCTTACTTTCACCCTCTGCCCTAAGCGGCATAGATATAATCGCTCCTTCTGGAAAATTCTGGATAGCAATTCCAAGTGATAAAGCAAGTGCGCTTGTTGCTGTAATCTGTGCATTTTCGGCAAGAAATCCTGCATACATTACACCAACTGCCATACCTTCAGGGATATTATGTAATGTAACTGCCAACACCATCATCGTAGTACGGCCAAGTTTGCTTTTCGGTCCCTCTGCCTGATCACTTCCAACATGAAGATGTGGAATCAAATGATCAAGTGCGAGTAAAAACAATATACCAATCCAGAACCCAACAACTGCCGGAACAAACGATAAAGTTCCCATATTCTCAGATTGCTTAATGGCCGGAATCAGAAGACTCCAGATTGAAGCAGCAACCATTATACCTGCTGCAAACCCTGCAAGTGCTCGTTGCAGTAACTTGCTAAGTGTTTTTCTCATAAAAAGCACGCATGCTGCACCTAGCGTTGTTCCAACAAATGGAATCAGTATACCTTCAAAAACATTTATTTGCATTATATTTTCCTTCCACATATGCTCGAAAAATAATCTTTCATACTTTCATTGTGTTAGTCTTAACTAACTTTCTGATATAAAGAAAACCGTGTAAAAAGCAAACTGTAATTTCACACGGTTTTCTTATGCTTAAGTATATTACTTACGTAATCGCATAACAATATATTTCTTTCAACAATTTGCAAAACTGGGTGGTGGAATTTACTCTTTCACACAATAATGCGTTGGTTGATTCGGTGCAGGTATGTTATTCTTTCCGCACCCATTTGAGCAGCTGGATAATCGGCAGGCTGGCAAACGCACACAAACATACTGTGCCCAGCTGCGCCAAGTTCAAGGTTTCCACCTTGAACACCGTTTCCAATCCCGGCACCGTAAGCACCGCTGTTATCAATGCCGCCCCCAGCATAAATGCACCCAGCAGCCACTTATTGTTGAAGAACCTTTTCGTAAAGATGACCGGCCGATCCGATTTGCAGTTGAAGCCGTGGAACAAGCGGGCCAGACAAAGGGTTCCGAACGCATAGGTGCTTCCCAGCAGCGCGCCGTTCTGACGGTAACCGGTCAAGAACGCAATCATGGTCATGGTTCCGATGACCAGTCCGTCCACCGCGATTTTACTCAGAAACTTCCCGGTCAGAATCGATTCCTTTGCCGCCCTTGGCTTGTCCTTCATCACTTCACTGTCGGAAGGCTCCACTCCCAGCGCGATGGCCGGGAGACTGTCGGTGAGAAGGTTGATGAACAGCAGATGTACCGGTGCAAAGGGAACCGGCAGTCCGGTCACCGATGCGGAGAGAACCGCAAGAATTGCCCCGAAGTTTCCCGACAACAGGAACTGAATGGCATTTTTGATATTCTTGTACAGATTCCGTCCATTTGCTACCGCTTTCACGATTGTTGCAAAATTGTCGTCGGTGAGAACCATGGCGGCGGCATCTTTTGCCACCTCCGTTCCGGTCACGCCCATGGCAACCCCGATATCCGCCTGCTTCAGTGCGGGCGCATCGTTCACACCATCCCCCGTCATCGCCACAATCATGCCTCGTTCCTGCCAGGCCCGCACAATACGAATTTTGTGCTCCGGAGATACTCTGGCATATACGGAAATTCCGGTAACAAAATCTCTCAGCTCTTCATCACTCATATCCTCGATGTCCGCGCCTTCACAGGCTTCGGAAAGATCCTGCAGAATGCCGATTCTCTTGGCGATGGCCGCGGCGGTAATCTTGTGATCTCCGGTAATCATCACCGGCCGAATTCCTGCTTTTATGCATTCCGCCACGGCATCCTTGGACTCTTCCCTCGGCGGATCCATCATGGCAATCAGCCCCAGAAACACCAGATGATTTTCGTCTTCCGGAGTCAGCGCATGCCCCTCCGGTACCTGACGGTAAGTGAATGCCAGCACCCGCAATCCTTCCATGGAAAAATCTCGGTTCTGCTGCCGAATTATTCTTTTATCCTCATCGGTAATCTCCCGAATTCCTTCGGCGGTCTGAATATGTTCCGACAACTCCAGTAGTCGGTCCACGGCACCCTTTACGATCATGCGATTCTCACCATCGATGGAATGAAGGGTCGACATCATTTTGCGGTCGCTGTCAAAAGGAAGTTCATCCGTTCTCGGGTAATCCGACCGTACCGCCGCCGCTTCAATGCCGTATCGGCTGCCCAGATTGATCAGCGCCGTCTCCGTCGGGTCCCCGATTTCCACCCCGTTCTCGTTGGTGGAATCATTGCACAGAATGCTGTAATCCATCAGACATCGCTGTTCCGGGTCGTCCACATCTATGGCGGCTGCCGGAATTCTCTTCCCCTCCACGTAGTAATCTTCCACTGTCATTTTGTTCTGCGTCAAGGTTCCGGTTTTGTCCGAACATATCACAGATACGCTGCCCAGTCCTTCCACCGCCTGGAGCTTGCGAATTATCGCGTGCTCCTTCGCCATTTTCTGTGTCCCAAAAGAAAGAACGATTGTCACGATTGAGCTGAGGGCTTCCGGGATTGCCGCAACTGCAAGCGCCACGGCAAAAATGAATGCATTGCCGATATTCTCTCCGCGAAAAACATTGATGCCGAACAGAATCCCGCAGAATACCAGAATCAGCACGGACAGTTTCTTGCCGAAGTCCTCCAGGTTTGCCTGAAGCGGGGTCTGTTTCTCCGAAGTCGACTTCAGAAGTCCGGCAATTCTGCCCACCTCCGTTTCCATTCCAATATCCGTTACCACCGCTTTTCCGCGTCCATAGGTGACGAAGCTTCCGGAGAACAGCATGTTGGTTCGGTCGCCTAGAGGCACATCTTCTGAAATCGCCGCAATGCTTTTTTCTACCGCAAGGCTTTCTCCGGTAAGCGCACTCTCATTAATCTTGAGACTTGCATTTTCAATCAGCCTTCCGTCTGCCGGAACCATATCCCCCGCTTCCAGCAGGATGACATCTCCCACCACAAGCTCTCTCGCAGGGATTATGATAGCGGCACCATTCCGCAGCACCTTTGCTTCCGGTCCGGAAAGGTTTTTCAAGCTCTGCAGCGACTGTTCCGCCTTTACCGTCTGCACCGTTCCCAGAATGGCATTAATGGTAATGACAATGACGATGACCGCCGCACTTTCCGCATCTCCCAGAATGCCGGATATGATTGCCGATGCAATGAGAATCAGCACCAGAAAATCCTTGTACTGTTCCAGAAAAATCTGCGGGATACTCTTTTTCTTTCCTTCTGCAAGTTCATTCCAACCACACCGTTCTCTGGATTTTTCCACTTCTTCTCCGGTGAGACCGGTCTCTCTGCTGTTCACGCGTTCAAGAACCGTCTTCGCCGTCTCCTGATAGTATTTTTTCATAATTTTGCCTCCTCTTTTCCAAGAATTCACGGACTGAATTTCCCGCGCAGCGGAGCGAATCTTCTGCAAAATGATATAAAAAAAAGAAACCTCTACTGCACAACAAAGAATGCAATAAAAGTCTCACCAATTCCTTGAGGCACCGGATGCTTCCATCGTACTGACGACGCCACAAACGCAAATATATACGTAGGTTACTCCCCTTTATTATTAGCGCAATTATATATTCTCTTTACCGAATCTGTCAAGTACCCTTTGCAAAAAAACCGGATTGCAACGGCAACCCGGTCATAGGTTCATTTTAGATAAATGCAGCCATGTACAGAGGCAACGTGATGATGCAATCGTCACTTACCCCTATATTTCCATCTGCAAACTTGTACCCCCAAGGAATATCTTTGTTTTTTTTCATTACCGACTTCAATGAATTTGCTTTTCCCTGTCCACTCTTTACTTCAATTGGAACAACACTTCCATCCTTCTGAATAATCACATCAATTTCCTTATGAGATGTATCATTTTTATAGAAATACAACTTATGTCCCTTTTTATAAAGAGCATCTGCCACTGCACACTCATACATGCCGCCTTTTGTATTTCCCTCTAAGGTATTTTCTACAATATGCTGCTTCAATGAAAAATCTTTCATCGCCATCAGTAACGACAAATCGGTTGTGTATGCTCGGAAAAAATCGTCTCGTGCATAATCTTCTAGATCAAATTTGATATCTGTCACACGCTTGCAAATATGTATCATGTCCGCCCGAAGCAACCACTCAATACTGGAATAATACTTCTGTGCCCGTCCTCCACGTTCCACCTCTTTATACTGGAACTTGTGATTTTCTTTATCCAACAGCTGCTTTGCAAGTGAAAGATAGCACTTTTCTGCTTTTACCTTTTCTTCCGCAGTTGCATAATGTGCAATATCGTACAGATATCCTTGCAAGAGATTTCTTTGAATCCGATCCACATCCCTGAAATCTCTTGTATCCGCATATTTTGAGACCGCTTCCGGCATACCGCCGATTGCGACATACTGTCTGTAGTAATCCATCATTTGAGAATGGATGGCCTCAGGAATTGCCGTTCTCGTTTCGAGATAACCACAAAGGGTTTCAATCATATCTTCAGTTATCCCCATTCCCCAGAGAAATTCTTCAAAATCAAGTCCATCCATTTTCAGGTAATCCACATACCCCACCGGATAAGATGAAGCTCGTTTATAATCGATTCCCAAGAGCGAACCGGAAGCAATTACATCGAAGCGGTTATCTAAGGCCCAGAATTTAAGCGAAGTTAACGCCTCTTGGCACTCTTGAATTTCATCCAAAAAAATCATAGTTTTTCCCGGCGCAATCTTCTTTTCCGGAAATCGAAACCGCATCGCCATAACCATATTAGCAACCGTGAGATCCCCGGAAAAAATATCCCTTGCGGAAGGCATCTGTTTGAAATTAATTTCCACGTATTCTTCGTAATTATCTTCCGCAAAGCGTTCAATTATGTATGTTTTTCCGGTTTGTCTCGCACCCTGCACTACAAGACACTTTCTATCCTTTGATTCAACCCATTTTTTGATATCCTTTGTCGCTTTTCGCTTCAACATACAGTCACCTCATCAACATTTTTATATATAAAAATGTACATTGTATCAACATTTTTAACTACAAATTTGACTTCCCCATCAACATTTTTGTATATTATATCATTAAAGATTTCATCTTAAAAGTCAAATCTAAATGTTATGTGGTTTTGGCCTGAAAAACCGCCATCAACATCCCACGGCAACCTTAATCACACCATCCCGCTTATTCTCGAACAGCTCATAGGCTTCATCAATCCGGCGAAGAGGATAGGTATGGGTAATCAGCGGCTCTGTGTCGATTTTGCCCTGTGCAATGAGCTGCAAGGTTTCCTCGCAGTCACAGCCATCCACGCCTCCGGTTTTGAAGGTGAGATTCTTTCCGTACATTTCCGGAAGCGGAAGAATCTGCGGCTTGTCGTAAAGAGCCACCACCGTCACGATAGCATTCGGCCGGGCGCACTCCCATGCCAGCCGGAAGGTGGAATCCGTTCCCGCAACCTCCAGAACCACATCCGCACCGCTGTGTTCGCTGTTCTGCAACACGTATTCCCGGCACTTTTCCGGCGTTACGGTCTTCACTTCCGGGTAGTGCTCATTTATAAAACGAATTCTCTCCGCATCTTGCTCGCACACGATGATATTCTTCGGCTCCTTCAACATCACGCTAATCAATGTGCAAATTCCGGTAGGGCCTGCCCCGATAATCAGCACGGTATCTTCCTTCGTAATCTCGGAAATTCGCGCCGCCCAGTAGCCGGTAGCCAGAACATCCCCCACCAGAAGTGCCTGGCGGTCCGTCACTCCGTCCGGAATCTTGTTCAATCCCTGATCCGCAAAAGGAACCCGCACGTATTCCGCTTGTCCCCCATCAATCCGACATCCCAGCGCCCATCCGCCGTTCTCATCGGTACAGTTATTCACAAATCCCTTCTTACAGAAAAAGCATTCGCCGCAGAAGGTCTCCACATTCACGGTGACCCGGTCTCCCGGCTTCACATGCGTTATCCGCTCTCCCACGGATTCCACAATTCCTACCATCTCATGTCCCACGGTAATTCCAGGCACCGCCCGCGGAACGCTTCCGTGCTTGATGTGCAGATCGCTGGAGCAAATGCTGGCCAGCGTCACCTTCACGATGGCATCCCGGTCGTGTAAGAGCACCGGCTTTTCTTTTTCCCGCAATTCGAACTTCCCTTCTGAAACATACGTATACGTCTGCATATTCGATCCCATCACTTTCTAAAAACAATTCACTCCGCATCTCAAATTTCGTTCTTCGAACGTTATCAGGATATCATATTTTTCCGGTTTTCTCCATAAGGAAACGGGGACTCTGCCGAAGCAGAATCCCCATCTCAATTTAAGAACCCTTTCTTATATGAAGGTACTTATTTAAAATATCAGTCTTCGTTCCGACCGATTAGCCCAGCAGCAGCAAACTGAATACCAATGTGAAGAGGGCTACGGTCTCGATAACACCGATAACGATGAAGTAGTTCGCAGTACCCTTTCCGGTTGCACCCAGTGCATCTGCAGCTGCAGCGGCGCATCTGCCCTGGAACAGAGCGGACATACCGATTGCCAGTCCACCAAATACGCCAACCCAGAGAGCCAGGGAAGGATCGCAGCTAGCACTCTTAATGAAGTTCATCAGAAGGAACCCGTAGATGGTCTGTGTCAGAGGCGCACCGGCGAATGCGATCATGATGAACGGAGCCTGCTTGCCACTTGCGTAGCACTTCTTCCATGCTCCTACGGAAGACATACCTGCAAAACCTGTACCGAATGCGGATCCAGCTGCGGAAAGACCAAGGGCTGCTGCCATACCAAGAAATGCGATGTTCATAATAATTCTCCTTTTCTAAATTACATCAGAATCATTTATAATTTACATTTAGAATCTTTATTTGATGACCTTTTTGTTTTTCTTAAAAGGTTCATACGGAATACCTGTCCACTCCAGGCCAACCTGGCCGGAGAACTCCAATACGTTCAGCCGAACGCCGTGAACGACAACGGACAGGAAACACATTACGATGTTCAACGCGTGTCCGATAAAGAATACCAGTGCGCCGACAATCACCAGCGGTCCGCCGAAGCCGGCCGCAATACCGTCAAAGCTCTGAGAAATAGCCAGTCCGGCCATTCCTACCGCAAAGAGTCGGATATAACTCATGATGTTTCCGAAACAACTGATGGTGTCCAGAAATACGGTGAAGATGTCCGAAAGGCCGGACTTCAGTCCCTGTCCAAAGGTCTTGTCCGGGGACATTCCGCCGAACAGAACAACCATTGCAAAGGCCACGCCAACACCGACTGCTACCGGTGTCATGGTGATCTTCTCTCCGATAACCAGGTTCAGACAGAGCATGTACAGCGATACAATCGCAATCAGCCATCCTAGGTCTGCCAGCCAGCTCAGGTTCTTCTCAGAAATCTTCTTCTTTACGGAAATCAAGCTTCCCAGGCACATCTGAATCGCACCCACCGAGAACGAGAATTTCATTATCATGTTCTGCTGGGTAGAAGCGCTTACATTGAAGTACTCCGGATAACTTGCCATGCTTGGAATTACCAAGGATTTCAAGAACGGAACCTTCATCGCACTCTCCAGACCGAACCAGGTGCCGGTGATTGCACCCCAGACGATAGTTGCAAAAGAAAGTACGAACAGCAGATAGGTCGTCGTATCCTTTTTCTTCGTCTTCGCTACGTATCCGATGGTACCGATGAGAATCAGCACACCGTATGCGCCGTCGCCCAGAATCATTGCAAAGAACAATGTGAAGAACAACAGGAACCACATCGAGATATCGCTTTCTCGGTATCCCGGGAGAATTCCCAAAATGTTGTACAGCGGTTCAATCAGACCGGAAACCTTGCCGAATTTCAGCTTGGTCGGAATCTTCTCATCATCGGAATCCACGCTCTCAATCGCATATGCCCAACCGTTCTCTGCAGCGGATGCTTTGAACTCATCCACATCTGCTTCCGGCACATATCCGGACAGCCACACGAAACGATCGTCGCTTCCGGCTGTCTGGCTGGCGGAAGAGTAATTCGCTTCGTTCTGTGCCACCAGCATTGCGGCATTAAAGCTGTCCATGTGCAGCGCCGCTTCCTTCAGCGTCTCCACGCTCTTGTCAATGCCGGCCTGACAATCCGCTTCCGCAGCAGCGAGCTCTTTCGCTCCCTTTTCCGGAAGGTTGAACTCACTTGCACCGAACTCCGGTGGAAGCGTTCCGATGGAAGCAATCAGCACTTCCTTCTTAATGTCCTTCAGGTGAATCACCTGACGTTCTTCATCTGCCGCCAGGGCCGCATAGGTGCTCGCCGGTACGCGGTAAAAATAAAGATCGTATTTGCGGTCCTTCAGCAGTTCAAGATCTTCCGAGGTAATATCCCCCCAAGGAGAAACCCTCTCGATCTCTGCGTGCAGAACCGACAGTTCTTGCTCAAGAGCTGCCTTTCTCTCAACGGCATCCTTTACCTCACCGTAGAACTTCTCGAACTCTTCACCCTGAAGCAACGGCTTCGCCGGTCGGTTCTTCTGTTCTTTTTTGTCCGGGAGATATTCCGCAAGGGATGCGGTCAATCTGGACAGTTCGGTGAACTTCTCTGTCACGGCATGAACTGCGCCCTTCTTCTCAGCGATATGCAGAACGCCGAGCTTTTCAAGTCCATCGAGCATCTCTTTCTTCCGTGAAAGCGATGACACGACGTAGACCATTTTCATTTTCTCTATCATTGTGCCGCCTCCACCAATTTTTTCTTTGAAATCTTTCCGCGAACAACCGCCGCTGTCTGCTGGTCGCCCAGGTATACCCCGATTACTCGGATGTTTTCCTTGGCTTCCGGAATCTTAACCTTCTCGAACAGGTTTACTCTCTGGGATGTGGACCGAAGTTCTTTTTCCAGAAGTGCTTCCTGCTTCCGAAGGGTGGAAACCAGTGCATCCAATCGCGCGATTTCGCGTAGTTTTACCAGTGCAGTATCAACCCACAGAGGATAGTCATCTACATCGTACTCAACATCCTTGAATTTCAGCTCCTCGAATTTCGGAACCGTAACTCCGGCAATGTTTTCGTTTCTGCAGATCACCGTCTCTGGCTGAACAAGTGTGTCAATACTCTTGTCCTCGTCGAAGATCGCATTTTCTGCAAATACAGCTACCCAATCGTCGAGATTACCAATCATCTGAACACGTTCAGCTTCCTTCTGTGCCAATTCAGCTCTCGTTGTCATGATTACCTGCTGAAGCTGCTGTTTCTTGAGCTGCAGGGTTGGCAAATAGCGCTGATACTGTTTCAGAAGGTCCTTCTGCACTTTCTGTTCATTTTTAGTAAGTTTGATAGCCACTGTCTGCTCCTTTTAGTCCAGTGCTTCTTTCTTTGGCCATCTTTCCTTAACCAGACTTGTCTTGAGACCGGTTTCATTCGGCTCAAAGCATTCTGCAAGAATTTCCCAGCCAAGATCGAGCGCATCTTCAAGAGGAATATTTACACTAAGATCCATCAGCTTCTCTTCGAAAAGTTTTCCGAATTTCAGAAGCTTATCGTCCCATTCAGTCATAAGGAATCCCATGGATTTCTTTTCCAAGCTCTCCTTGTACTGTGCATACAGCTTAATCATTCCGTCCATTACAGCACGATGGTCATCTCTTGTCTTTCCGTTTACGTTCTGCTTCAGTCTTGAAAGCGAACCGAATGGCTCAATGTGACCATTCTTCAGATAGTACTGACCCTCTGTAATATATCCGGTATTATCTGGAACCGGGTGAGTGACATCATCGCCCGGCATTGTGGTTACGCCGAGGATGGTAATGGATCCGGCACCTTCAATGTCCACAGCCTTTTCATAACGAGAAGCAAGGCTGGAGTAAAGATCTCCCGGATATCCACGGTTGGATGGTACCTGCTCCATCGTAATCGCCATTTCCTTCTGGGCATCGGCGAAGTTGGTCATATCGGTGAGCAATACCAGAACTCTCTTTCCTTCCAGTGCGAACTGCTCTGCAACCGCCAGAGCCAGGTCCGGTACCAGAGTACATTCTACGATTGGGTCGGATGCGGTGTGGATGAACATTACGGTATGTCCCATTACGCCGCCCTTCTCCAGGGTATCTCTGAAAGTCAGGTAGTCATCGTACTTCAGTCCCATTCCTCCCAGGATGATGACATCAACCTCTGCCTGAAGAGCGATTCTTGCCAGCAGCTGGTTGTATGGTTCACCGGAAATGGAGAAGATTGGGAGCTTCTGGCTCTCAACCAGAGTATTGAACAGGTCAATCATCGGAATACCGGTACGAATCATTTTGTTCGGGAGAATACGCTTCGACGGGTTAAAAGAAGGTCCGCCGATTGGAATCATGTTCTCCGTCAGAGCCGGGCCATTGTCTCTCGGCACGCCGGCACCGTCAAAGATTCTTCCCAGAAGATTATCCGAGAAGGATACCATCATTGGCTTTCCGAGGAAACGAACCTCATCGCTGGTTCCGACACCCTGAGCACCCGCAAATACTTGCAGGGACACCAAGTCCTTATCCAGCTTAATTACTGTCGCATAACTGTCACCAACAAGAGCCAGGTCTCCGTATTTAACACCTTCCGCTCTTACTGTAACTACGTTACCGACAATAGATTCAATTTTCGTATATACTTTCTGCATCTTATTGCCTCCTAGTTAACCGCTTTAGCGAGGTAGAAATCTGAAACCTTCTGCTTCTGTGCCTCGAATTCCGGTGTACCGAAGACGGTTCCATGCCAGTCAAGGAATTCCTGTCTAAGCTGATTGAAGAAAGATCTGATTTCCTTCTTATCCTGCAAATCATAGGTTTTATTAATTACGTCGTACATCATGTCAAACTCGACACGCTGTCTCTCCGGAGAGCATGCTGCGTCGATTTCATCGAAGGAGTTCTGCTGGAGGTATACTGCATCCAACAGCTCGCCTTTCTGATAGAATGTGTAATCCTCTGAGGATGTACCTTCTTCGCCGACAACCTTCATCATCTGGTTAACTTCTACGCTTTTTCTGAGAATGGAGCGTGCCTTCTCTACTCGATCCATATCTACAACACCGGTATACTTGGACCAAGAATCGATTGGGTGAATTGCCGGGTATTTACGTGCATCGGAACGCTCTCTTGTCAGACCGTGGAATGCACCGACTACCTTCAGTGTCGCCTGCGTTACCGGTTCTTCGAAGTTACCGCCGGCCGGGGATACCGAACCGCCGATTGTAACGGAAGCAATTCGTCCGTCGTTCAGTCTTACTTTTCCGGCTCTCTCATAGAATGCCGCAATGGTGGACTCCAGATATGCCGGGAATGCTTCTTCGCCCGGGATTTCTTCCAGACGTCCGGACATTTCTCTCATTGCCTGTGCCCAACGGCTGGTGGAGTCGGCCAGGAGCAGTACGTCCAGGCCCATCTGTCTGTAATACTCTGCGAGGGTTACTGCGGTATAGCAAGAAGCCTCTCTGGCTGCTACCGGCATGGAGGACGTGTTACAAATGATAATCGTTCTCTCCATCATGGAACGACCGGTCTTTGGGTCTTCCAGTTCCGGGAATTCCTTCAGAATTTCTACAACCTCGCCGGCACGCTCTCCACAGGCTGCCACGATAACGACATCCGCTTCACCGTTCTTCGCCTCACTATGCTGAAGTACGGTCTTTCCTGCACCGAACGGTCCCGGGATACAGAATGTTCCGCCCTTTGCAACCGGCAGGAATGTATCAATTGCACGGAGCTGAGTTACCAGCGGTTCATCCGGACGAAGTCTTTCCTTGTAGCACTTGTTTGCCTGTTTAATCGGCTGTGTAATAACCATGCTCAGGTTCATCTCTTCCCCCTTGCTGTTTTCGATCACACAGATTGTTGAACGAACGTGGTGCATGCCCGGTTCAACGATGGATTTCACCTTCCAATCGGTTCCCTTCAGTGTGAACGGTACCATAATCTGGTTGGTGAACTGGAATTCCGGTACGCTGCCGATAATGCTTCCGGCTTCTACCGAATCACCCACCTTTACGCAAGGAGTGAAGTCCCATTCTCTGTCCGGAATCGGATCGAGGTACACGCCTCTTTCCAGGAAGAAACCACATTTTTCCGCCAGTTCCGGAAGCGGATTCTGAAGCCCATCGAATACCTGTGTCAAGAGTCCCGGTCCCAGCTCAACGCTCATCAGCTCCCCTGTAAACTCTACAGGATCGCCAACCTTGATACCATTGGACATCTCGTAAATCTGCATGCTGGCAATTCCGTTATTGACACGAATAACCTCACCCTTCAGACGCTTTCCGTCAACGAGGATGTACGCTACTTCGTTTTTACGTACGGCACTTTCAAACTTTACGTTTGCAAGGTTGCCGTTAATGCCAGTCACATAACCTGTTACTGTTTCCATTTGCATATCTCCTGTTATAAGTTATAAACGCTATGTTGTACATTATCGAAGAGACGTTTGAATTCCGCCTCTCCCTTTTCCTTAACAAAGCAACTCTGGCGTTCCAACAATTTTAATTTGATCGCATATCCGAACAAGCACACGTCATCAAAAAAGTGACCGCCGGTGTAGTAATCCAACGCTTCGATCTGGCGCACCAGAAGAAGCTTCTCTGCTTCCAGCGGATTTTTGGCGGTGATTGCAGCCTGTGCAATCTGTGTACTCTCCGGATCCTTCTCATATTCAGCCTGATAGGACTTTCCAAGAGCGGCACTTCGCTGCGCGTTCAGCTCTCTGAACAGACCCGTATAGAATCCGGACCATTTCTTAAGGAGCGGACCCTCTGTGGAATCGAGAGTCAGATTCTTCAAACGCTCCAAGGTCTTGTCACTTACGTTGTCCTCACACATTGCGATGAATTCATCGTAGGTGATTGGCATCTCTTCGTTCGCAGAAAGTTCCGGCAGGCTTGAAATTAAGTAGTAATACGAAGCCATACGCTACCTCCCGGTTCTTAGAAATCCATCTCTCTGAAGTAAGGCATCAAAAGCTGCATAATCTCCTCATCGGTGCAATCGAAGTAACCGGAACCGTCCTTTGCGGCAAGCTTGAATCCGGAGGCAACTCCCTTTCCAACCTTGACCTCAAGGCCATTCTGGATTTCCTCCGCAAGCGCAGCCTTCAATTCATCGGTAACTTCTGCCACTTCTGCTGCATACTGAGACATATCCTCACCATTGACAACGGCTTTGATCAGCTTACCCAGAGCTTCTCCCTTCAGGTCCTCACGAACCTTTGCCTCCAGGATTCTGCCAACTTCACCCAATACTTCCTTCTTAAAGGAAATCAGGGCATCTCTCTTTGCCTGCTCGGCATTCTCGATGGCACCCTCTCTGAGTGTTTCAATTTCTCTTGTGGCAGCTTCCTTTGTTGTCTTAGCCTCTGCATTTGCATTGGAAATAATCTCCTCCGCCTTTTGCTTGGCTTCAGCGATAATCTTCTCTGCCTGCTCATTGGCCGCATCGACACCCTCTTTGCGGATGGATGAAACCAAATCGTGAATCTGCAATTCCATAGACTGTTAACCTCCTGTTCTATACGCATTCCACGTTTTCCGATATCTGTAGAACCAAATGCCTGAAAACAATACTTATGCATAACATTTTTAATGATTATAGCACCAATTAATACCCTCGTCAAAAGGAGGAAACCCTCGAAAAGCAGATAGTTTGTTAAATAATTATTACACTTTTATTAATTAAAAACCGCTTTGCTATTAATAATTTTTATACCGGGTTTCACATTCGTTTAAAAATCGGTCGCTGTGTTTTTTTCATTCTTCACATTCTTCACACGTTGTTCACACCGACAGAAATCTCTTTATACTCACGCCTATATAGTTAATTAATTATCCATTTTGCACCGAAAAAATACTATATGTTTAAAAAAGGATACAAGAAATTTAAAAATATGACACTTTTAAAATTAACTTGACAAATGCGAATAATAAAACGCTTTCGCTTCACATTTTCAAATTTATAAAAACATAAAAAATCTCACCACCGGACGCTTCCGATGATGAGAAAATTGTTTTTTTGTTACGCCAAACAAAGATATGTGAAGTATCCCGCATAGCACAATATCATCGCGATGCCGCAGGGTCTTCTCAATTCTCTGTGCTTTACGGTGCCGGCCCACAAAACCACACCGGCCAGAATCGCAATCGCGGTATCGACTACGAACTTGCTTTCAAACGGAACCGGACAGATCAGTGCGGTTGTGCCGATGACGAACAGAATGTTGAAGATATTGCTGCCCACGATATTTCCGATGGCAATTCCCGCATTTCCTCTTCTCGCTGCGGTCACGGAAGTAACCAGTTCCGGAAGGGACGTTCCCAGCGCTACGATGGTCAATCCGATGAAACGCTCACTCATTCCGAAATACCGGGCAATCTCGGACGCCCCGCTGACGGCAAAATCACTTCCTTTTACAACCAGAATTCCGCCGACTACCATCAGCAGAAGACATTTCCATACCGGGTGAATGGGAGTATCGCCATCCTCTTCATCGGTGCCTTTTTTTGCCATGACGAACAGGTATCCCAGATATGCGATAAACAGTGCCCACAGCACGATGCCCTCTGCGAAGGTGACGGTTCCGCCGGTCATTCCGCAGATTAGCATAACTACGGTGATGGCCATCATGAACGGCATCTCATATTTCAGGGTGGATTTCTGCACCGTCACATTGGTAATCAGCGCTGTAACTCCCAGAATAATAAATACGTTCAGAATGTTGCTTCCTACCACGTTTCCGATGGTGATGCCGGCATTCTGCTTCAGTGCCGCGGTAATGCTCACCGCCGCTTCCGGCATGCTGGTGCCCATGGCCACAATGGTCAGACCGATGATCAGCTGAGGAATTCCCAGCCGCTTCGCAATGCTGGCCGATCCTTCCACGAACCAATCGGCGCCTTTTACCAGAAAAACAAATCCGACGATCAAAACACCCGCCTGTAATAACATTTTTTCTACCTCGCTTTCCTTATTCCCCTGCAGTAGGCAATAAGCACAAAAAAAGAGACTCCTACTGCATCTAACAGTAAAAGTCTCGCTATTTAATCACTTTCCGAGTTATTATCAAATAACTGTACTGACGAAAAAGTGAACACTTTCGGCTAGCTACTCCCTTTTAACTTTAGTATTCTACCAAATTTTCGTTTTGCTTTCAATATGCTTTACGATTTTTTTACACTCCGCTGCGGATGCGCTAGATCAAATTCTCCTGCTCCAGGAACGCTCTGGCCACGTCCTTCGGCTCCTTTCCCTGCACATCTACCTGATAGTTCAGCTTCATCATCACCTCGTCGGTGAGCTTCGGCGCCAGCTCGTCCACCACCCGCTGCAGTTCCGGATATTTTTTCAGGGTATCGGAATTAAAACACGGAACCGCATAGTACGGCGGGAACACATGGTCTTCATCCTTCAGCACCTTCAGATGGTATTTCATCAGCATTCCATCTGTTGCGAAAGCATCGATTACATCCACTTCCTTATTATCCAGTGCCACAAAACGCGGCGAACCGTCCATCGCCGATATCTTCTTGAACTTCAGGCTCGGATACGCCTTTTTCAGTGCATCGATGCAGTCGTGACGGTTCTGGAATTCCAGGGTGCACCCCAGATGGAGCCGGGAGGATTTTCGCACCAAGTCTCGGATGGTCTCCAGATTGTACTTCTTGGCAATTTGTTTGCTCACCGCCAAGGTATATGTATTGTTGAACCCGCACTGCTGGGTCAGGGAGATATTCTTCTTTTTCATCTCCTTGACGCAGGTGTTGTACACGCCTTCCATATCATCGGTACCGTCGTGCTTCAGCACGCTTCCGTACAGGGTTCCGGTGTAATCCACGTACATATCGATATCGCCCTTCTTCAGCGCCTGGTAGCACACCTGGCTGCCTCCCAGGTTTTCCTTCCGCACGCAGTGGATATCGGTATGCGCCTCGATATAGTCGGAGTAGAGGTTTACCAGAATGAGCTGCTCGGTAAAATCCTTGCCGCCCACGGTAATTTCTTTTTCCCGTCCTGCGAGCCGGCTGTTCACCGCCCCGCCCACGATGATGGCGCAAATGAGGACCACCGCAGTCCCCAGCGTCAGCTTTTCCCTTCTGCGCTTCCGCTTCATTTGCTTCCGAGAGAGACCGCCGCTCTTCTGAAGGCTGATCGGTGTCACCAGCTTCTCTACAAGGCCCATCAGAAAATCCACCAGTAGTGCCAGAATGCACGCCGGAATCGCTCCCGCCAGGATCTGGTAGTTATTGGTGGTTCGGATTCCCGCAAAAACAAGATACCCCAAGCCGCCTGCTCCGATAAATGCCGCCATGGTCATGAGGCCCACTGCGGTCACCGCCGAAATCCGCACACCGGCCATAATCACCGGCAGTGCCATCGGAATCTTTACTTTGGTGAGAACCTGTCTCGGCGTCAGCCCGATTCCGTTGGCCGCCTCCACCATCAGGGGATCGATTCCGGAAATTCCGGTATAGGTGTTCTTCACGATTGGCAACAGCGAGTAGATAATCACCATCACGATGGCCGGCAGCACGCCGATGCCCAGCAGTGGAATTGCCAGGCCCAACAGGGCCATGCTCGGAATCGCCTGCACTACGTTGGCCAATCCCAGCACCGGCTTGTCCAGCTTTCGCACATAGCTGATCAGGATTCCAAGCGGCACGCCGATCAGGACGGCGATGCACACCGCAATTGCAGTCATTTCAATGTGCTCTAACGTTAACTTCCAGATTTGAGACGAATGGGCCCCGAAGTATTCGAACATCTTAATCATTATCACGCACCTCCTCCGTCATATCCTCCAGATACTGGCGGCTCAGCGTCGAAACCAGATTACTGTTGGTCAGGAGTCCCACAACCCTGCCCAGGGCGTCCACCACCGGCACGTTGCTCGCATCCGTCCGGTCGATCATCTTCAGCACGTCCAGAATGCTGTCTTCCGGATAAGCCGTGCATTTCGGCGGCAGCATAATCTCCCCCGCCGGCTTGTCCGGCCGGTGGTTGGCGTACAGGGATTTCCGGTTCACGATGCCCAGCAGCTGTCCTTCTTTTCCGGTTACCAGCAGCGTATCCACGTGCCGCATTGTCAGCTTCGTGATGCACCGCTCCGCGGAAAGGGAGGCATCGCAGGTCACCGGATGCCGAATCATAAAATCTTCCACCCGAATGAACTTCGGCGACCCCCAGATTCGGTTCGCGCCCACGAAGTTCGCCACAAAATCATTCGCCGGACGCCGCAGAATTTCTTCCGACGTATCGTACTGCAGAATGCGGCCGTCCTTCATGATGCAGATTCGGTCTGCAATCTTGATTGCCTCGTCCATATCGTGGGTGACGAAAATCATAGTCTTTCCCATCTTTCGATGGAGGTCGGACAACTCATCCTGCAAGGAACTTCTGGTCAATGGATCCAGAGCGGAAAAGGGCTCATCCAGAAGCACGTAATCCGGGTCGTTGGCCAGGGCACGGATTACGCCGATTCGCTGCTGCTGCCCGCCGGATAGCTCGCTGGGATATCGGTCCAGGAATTTTTCCGCATCCATATCCACCATCTCCATCAGTCGCTCCGTATTCTTCAGAATCTGATACTCATCCTTCCCTTCCAGCTTCTCAATGATTTCGATATTCTGGCGTATGGTCATATGGGGAAACAGTCCGCCCTGCTGAATCACGTATCCCATATTTCGGCGCAACTTCACCTTGTCGATGGATTCGATATCCTCTCCATCGATGAGAATCCGGCCGCCGGTGGCGGGAATCAGCCGGTTAATCATTTTCAGCGTGGTCGTCTTTCCGCAGCCGCTGGGACCAATCAGCACCGTCAGTTCCCCGTCCCGAAAATCCATGGAAATCTCGTCCAGGACCACGTTGTTCTTAAACGCTTTCGTTACATCTATCAGTTGAATCATAGTCTCATCTCCTTGTCGGGTGCATCGCACCGGCAAAAGCAATGACGTAATTGGACTCCCAAAACTTATATAACAATGCAACTATATACATTTATTTGTAAATTTTATCATTCCCTTTTGTGCGTTGGGTGAACGAATGTCGGTTCTCTGTGTATGGTTATGCAAAGAATCCATCACGTAAGCAGCACGTAATAAGAGGCCTCCCCGGGACTTCCGGACTATCTGAATTGGTTAATGTTTATATCAAATCGGTGTAAAACTGTGAAAATCCAAAATAAGGTTATTAGGGAGAAACCGAACGGGTGATTAGAGTCGTGCTTCGGTCCGATTGTGAAGTTGGTGTGAAAAGTTGTGCAGATTGGCCTTTCAACCTGTCTTTTGCACAACAATTTGAAGTGAACCGATGAGGATATCTGGCAAAAAGGATTTTTCAAGCGTATTTACACTCTGATTTCTCCGGATTTTCGGCAAACTCTAGTACAGAGAGAGTTGTGGTATGCATTTTTCTCTAATCATCCGCACAGATTTGCCTGTAGCAGGAAAATGTTGTGCAAAAGAGACCTTATTGGACGGAAATGCATAACACTTCACACCAACTTCACAATAAGCATTCCAGGCAAGCAGGGCCGGGCATGCCTGGCGCTATCTTTTCTGCCATAAGGTGATGCATGACAGTCTCCCATCGGCCTACGTGCATCACTCCCCCCATCATAATTCCCGAAAGCAAAAAATTGACGACGAGACCTTGTTTCTGAGGGTTTCGTCATCAATTTCTACTGAGATTTATCTATATTTTATTTATGATTTCTTCAATATCACGACTTCTGTAGAATACTCGAGCTACTGTAACTGCCTTCTTCTTGTCATCCACAAGATAATACACAATGAAGTTGCCCACCGGGAACTGATGCATTTTCATCGAATGCCAAGGCTCCCATTCAACTAGCGCATACCGAGCCGGCATGAAATTCAAAGAACGAACACCCTTTCGTATACGTCTCAGCTGAGCTGCAGCAGTTTCCGGAACAAGGAGTTCATTCGCAATGTACGAATAGATTTCGCGCAAGTCACCAAGTGCATCTGCAGAATAGCCGACATCATAGCAATCCGTCATATGCCAAATTCCTTTGTAAGTGCCGCATCGACCTCATCTGCAGAATATACATTTCCTGTTTTGATGGAATCAACTCCTTTCTGGAGTTCTGCATCAAGCTCTTCTTTGGTCATTGCTCCAACAGCAAATGGCTTAGAAGAAGGAAGCTTCAACTCAAACGGTATACCTTGTTTCAGCACAATCTGACTATAAAGCATTTGAATGGCGCTGGATGGAGAAATGCCCAATTGGGAGAGAATGTTCTCCGCATTATTCTTGAGATTAGTATCTATTCTTGCATAAATAGCGGATGTATTTGCCATAATATCGCCTCCTTTTGCTTTATTATATTTGCATTTGCTTGTATTTGCAAGTATTTGAATACATTTTTTATGGTAAAGCTTTAAATTTGCATAAGAAAAAAGGCACCTCCGAAGAAGATGCCTTTCCTGCTCCATGAATCTCAGAACTTACACTTTATTCCAGTTTGACAAGCGCGTCAACAATGCGATTCTCCAGTTTTTTCTGATCCGAAGCCGAAAGCTCGTCGGATGTTCTAATCACAAGTGTTCCTATCACTCTGTGAGAACCCGGCGAAAGCATGCCCGCTCCATCAAATCCGGAAAGATACGCATCACGCGCTTTTGCATCCTTAACAGTGTGGAATGCCTCGATTACCGCGCCGCCTTCCGTGCCGGCTTCTACCGGAGACTCTCCCTCATCATAGCTGTCGTCAATCAGGGATGATTTCATCGCCACATATGCGTAATAGCCGCCTTTCTTATTCATGAGTGTATTCGCATCTGTTTTTTCCGTGGCAGCTTCCACCGCTGTAACACTTTTGACGGTCTTCGCTCTCTCCACCAGGAATTTTTCTTTCGGTTCGGTTACCTGCTTTTGCTGCTTCACGCTGTCTTGATAGGCTTTGATTGCGTTATCTATATCCTTCTTTACTTTCTTATACGCATCGTCATCCTCCGCCTCTTCGCTGGTTTTCACCGCCTTTTCAAGCGCCGTTTCCGTTTCCGCATCAAATGGTTTCGCATCTTTCTCCAGCAATTCGTTTGCCGTATCCACACTCTCATCCATCGCCTTTTTGGCCTCAGAGGCGCACCCTGTGAAAGATATCACCGTCACCAAACACAGCAGTAAAACCAAGTTTCTCAATGCAATCTTTTTCATCTTCTATCACTCCTTCGTTCATCAAATCGATCCAGAATTCTGAGCATATCTTTCGGCAGCCGCTTCCGGCATTCACCCCTCATATTATCCGGGAGGCCGTAGAATGCTTCCGCAATGCTCGCGGCAATACAGGTTAAGGTATCGCAGTCACCACCCAAGGACACCGCCGTCCGGATTACATCCTCAAAATCCGCCCCTTCCATGAAAGCAGTCAATGCTTCCGGCACCGTTTCCTGACATGACTCTACATGATAATATCCCGGTCTGATTTCGTCGCAGGTTCTGGAAAGATCATAATCAAATTCCTGAATGATATATTTCTTTATCTCGTCCTTGGATGCTCCGTTTCGCGCCATAAAAATAGCCGAGGCCACCGCTTCAGCGCCCTTTATGCCCTCCGGATGATTATGAGTAACTTCTGCCGTCAGCCTTGCATATCTTCGGGTCTCTTCCAGACTGTTATACAACCAGCCCACCGATGAGACCCTCATTGCCGATCCATTCCCCCAACTGCCGTATGGCTGCGGGTTTTTCTTGCTCAGCCAAAAGAAAAATCTCTGTCCGTAACCGGCCCCAGGATACTTCTTTCCCCATTTCTGCATAGACTGAATGACTGCCGTTTTCACGTCATCATCGTCGGCATCATTTGAAATACGCATCAGCGCATCCGCCACCGCAATCGTCATTACGGAATCATCCGTGAAACACACCCGGTCATTGAACATCTCGAAATCTTTTGTTTTATTGCCCCTGTCAAACTCGTAGGGTGCGCCAATCATGTCTCCTAAAATTGCTCCATACATATATTGAATCCTCCTTCGAACTCTTGATGCTGCAAGTATATCAGAATACGAAAAAGGAGTGGTCGTTTGCCATGCGACAAATTCCACTCCCCGGAATCACGCCCCCAGAATCGGCTGCCCATATTTGAATAGTGCAGCGTTTATCTCATAGATATCGTACACCTTGTTCGTGACGAAATAGGTGATAATCAGGTCAAATTTGCTGCTGGGAGAGAATGCAATCTCTGCCCTGGACAGCAGGTCCAGCATCGCCGGCATATCCAGCTGAAGCGCGATTGCAAAAGCCACCGCTGTTTTTTTCGTCGGCTTATAATCTTTCTTACATCGGATTCTCGAAAACACCTTCCAATCGATATTTGCTTTCTTATAAACGGTGACATCGTCCATGCCGCTCTCTTCAATCAGCTTGAACAGTTTTTGCTGAAAGGTGTCCCCGGAACGCTCTAGAACTTCGTCCAGGCTCATTCCGGAAACGTCCGGAAATAACGGTGCACCCAGCATCGCGGAGGTTTTGTTTTGCTCCGGTCGCTCCCACCGTTCGCTTCCGTACCAAATTCCGTACTCCGCTTCATGAAGCTCGGCTATGCCGTGCTCATCGATGTATTCTTCAATATCCCCCACCAGCTTCTCAGACAGCTCTAACGCCTTCCGGCCCAGCACGACCAGAATAACCTCCATCTCACGAGACAGAAGGAATTTGTCGATCTCCGCCAAAGCAATCTGCAGCGCCTCATCTTTCGGGAATCCGTAGCTTCCTGTGGCAATCAGAGGAAATGCGATGCTCCTGCAGGAAAGCTCTGCCGCCAGATTCAGCGATTTCTCATAACACGAATGAAGAATCTCCCGCTCATCGTGATTGCCATCAATCCATGCCGGTCCGACAGTGTGAATTATATATTTTGCGTTCAAGTTAAAAGCAGGTGTATGGGCCGCTTGACCCGGATGCATAATACCGATTTTCTTACGCTCCGCCAGCAACCGATCTCTGCCGGCGGCATGATAAATCGCACAATCCGTTCCTCTGCCAACGGCAACATCCGGATTCGCCGTGTTCACGATGGCATCTGCTTTTACTTTTGTAATATCGTTTCGGATAATCTGAAACGGCATCCGAAGTCACCTCCCAAATCTTCTGTTGTAGCCTGTGGATCTACAAGTTCAACTGCGATATACGAGACAATCCCATCCAAATCAGATTCTGCTCTTTTGGTCAGCCAATATCCAAATTTAGATGCCATATTTGCTCCTTATATTAGAAATTGCAGTATCTCCATCTACCGTGTTACCTGATTTTACATCTTCCAAACCGTCCAGAATTGTTTTTGCTTCATACAGCTTGCTCATAGTTCTTTCATAATAATCGATGTCCATAACAACCAATCTTCCGTTTATTTCCAACTTCGCAATGTGTGATCCCACTTTGATGTATATTCCGTACCGCTTACTATACTGTCTACAATCGGAAGCAACAACGTCTTAATCAAACTCACAACCTTTTCCAGCTCCACATTTACTAATGCTTTCTTCTTTTTAAGAAATGCTTTCCACCTGCTCTGATGGATTTCACTTACCAAGAAATCATCCGTGAATGCAAATATATCGTCGAATCCGGTACCACGATGCTCAAAAGTTTCTCTGATAGCTTCCTTTAGCTCTATTCCATCAAAATCATATCGGTCAGCAAGCATGAAGATATCATAAAAGTCCTTGTATCTGCTATTAGCATCTCCCAAAGAAACAATAGCCTCAAACTTCTCGGATATAACTGAAGAGATCGAATAGGCGAAAACCTCCGGTACTTCCATATCAAGCAATACCGGAAAATCCATCTTCACTCTATCAGGATAAATGATGTCACCAAATCCAATATCTATCGATACCGGAACCTTCGTTCTATCCAAATATGCAATGATCGAAACACTCACACCGTGATATTCCTTAAACTCTGTAATATCCTTGACATCTAAAGTGCCCAAATCAAACCGAAGTGCATCATCACATTCAAAGTGTAAATCGTTCCTTATATTCTGACATCGACAGTCTGTACACGGTTCTCTCCAACCCATATGACAAAAGCAACTCCTGAAATGCTCTTCCGCTTGCTGTCGCTTGGTTCTTCAATCTATCCTTCACTGAAGTTGCATTAATCATACGAGCACCTCCAGATATTGTCTCATTGCTTTATCGCATTTCATCAGCTCTGCATATTTAAGAAGTCGGTTCAGGTTACGATCCTTTCTTTGCAGATAAGTTACAAGGATTTCCTTTGTTTCTTCAATTCCGACCTTTTCTCTGTAAAATACGATATCAACAACGGTTTTCTCCATATCATAAATCTGGAATTCATTCCCGCCTTCCTTAACCGTTATAACTCCCAATTCATGTCTGTCATCTGTATAATGATGAACGCTCATTTGTGGCCAGTCCGGCATGGTGGAAACCTTAGCCTTCCTTGGAATGGCAACATCCACCGCATCCGGGATGAATGTCGTCAGATGATAATATACTGCTGCACTGAGCAGGCATATCACACCCTTCGGTGCATAGGCTTCAGTATAATAAAAGTCCGATTCCTCTCCACGATAATCTGCATTCTCATAATAACTCTTATTCAGTTTTATAAGTTTTCCTTCACGGACCAGCTTACTGACCTTATACTGTGAAAAGCCTTTTTCCTTAAGCTCCTGCATGGAAAAGATCTTCTGATCTTCAGGAAGTATTGCTGTGCTTACCATCTTTTCCACCTCGCTTTTGTTTGATTAATTTTCGGCATTTTGCTATTTTGCCGAATTTTGATTAAATAATACAACTAAACATGCCAATTGTCAATATTACTGGTTTCACGCTCTATTTCTTCACGTTCTCTTCCAGTTCCAGCATATACCGGTCAAAGTCGGACATGAACATTCTGTCCTGAATCACACGGTACTTTTCAAATTCGGTTTTGGCATGAAGTTTTGCAATTTCAGCCGTTCATCGTCCATAACCCACCCTTTGATGATGTAGTCTTTCATAATCTGATTGACCCATTTGCGGAACTGCACCGCACGTTCAGAATTGACCTTGAAGCCAACGGCAATAATCATTTCCAGGGAATAGTGATTTGTGTTATACGTTTTTCCATCAAGAGCAGTTATTCGAAATTTTCGAATAACTGAATCCTCTTGTAATTCACTATCCTCGAATATCTTTTTAAAAAGTGTACTATCTTACAAACTGGAATTTGTGATGCAGAAAGTCTTTAACAAGCCTGTTGAGCTGCTGTTCTATCAATCGAACGTGAAATGCTATTTGTTGGCATACAAATGGCAACCTTTTACATGGTCATTGACAATTCCTATTGCCTGCATATAGGCATATATAATTGTACTACCAACAAACTTAAAGCCAAGCTCTTTTAAGTCTTTACTAATTTGATCTGAGAGTGCAGTCCTTGCGGGTATATCAGTTTCAGTTTGGAACTGATTGAGAATTGGCTTACCATCAACATAAGACCATATAAACGAATCAAAACTGCCATACGATTCTTGGATTTTAATAAACTGTTGAGCATTTGTTATTGCTGATTTGATTTTTAACCGATTACGAACAATGCTGCTATTTTGCATTAGCTCTTCTATTTTTGCATCATCATACAGCGCTACTTTTTTACAGTCAAAGTTATCAAAAGCAATTCTAAATGCCTCTCTTTTGTTTAGTATTGTCAGCCACGATAGTCCTGCCTGCATACCTTCAAGTATTAACATCTCAAATAGTTTATTCTCATCATGAACGGGCTTCCCCCATTCATTATCATGATACTCTTTATATAAGTCGGTAGTTGCCCATGAACATCTTTGTATCAATTCTTCCATAAGTTTCTCCGTCCTGCAAATTCCGATTTTACATGTATAATTTGTTTTCCTTTCTACCGGAACAGACCTTCTTCATTTTCCGTCCGGCATTCTTTTGAGCACAGACTATAGCACATTCATTTTTGAATGTGTAGTTACAAAAAGGTGCGTACTTACCTATGAAAGCACAGCAGGTTATTATATCCTTGCAAGAACAAATACACGGTAAAAACGGAGGTATACACCATGGCAAATTATGCAAAAACAAACATTGAAAACGAAGGTAGAGTCGAACTTCATGAAACACGTAGCCAAGTGTAATGTCTTGCAAACCGGAAGTTACTCATCCGAATCCATCCACATCATCACTTTTTTGCACTGTGGGCAATGCCATGCCTGGTGTTCAGCAGGATATGGAAGAACAGTAACAATTTTTCTGGTGAAGAAACCTTTTATGCCCTTTTTCTGTCTCTCCCCATTGGATATGAATTCATACGAACTATGACCGCCTTGTGCATATCCTTCTACTGTTCCTTGTTCCATTTCATTTCCACAATTTAAACACTTCATATCGTTCAACCTTCCTTCAAATTCTAGACTTAACGGTCTACAACAAGTGCCATCACTGGTTCCACGCTCTATTTCTTCGCATTCTCTTCCAGTTCCAGCATATACTTATCGAAATCAGACATAAACAGTCTATCCTGAATAATACGATATTTTTCAAATTCGGTCTCCGCATGAAGCTTTGCAATTTCCGCAGACACCTTACCTGCATCCTGCAAAATTCCGTAATCAAACATTTCTATAAAACGATTCAGACGAGATTCCCAATCCTGCATCGTAAGAGGGATGTGCCGCAATGTCATGCTTTCAGCGAAATCCAGATATGCCGTTACCATACGATTCAGCTGTTTCATTTCATCTTGACTTAAATAGTTCTTAGCAACCGTAACATCGCTTTTCTTAATCTTCCCATCCGGAGCATCTGCCCAGGTCGTTAAGCCCATATGTTCTTTTTCGTGATCCGCTCTTTCTACAATCAGCTCCGCTGCCGTATGTCCATGAACTGCGTAGTGCATTTTATTCTGAACGGTTGCGTAGAATCTTCTGGTGGTTGCAGAATTCTTATCGTAGTCGATGGCGGTAGCATAGAGATCGGTTATCTTCTGGTAGAACTTCCTTTCGCTAGCACGAATCTCGCGGATGCGTTCTAACTGTTCATCGAAGTACTTTTCGGTCAGATACGTCCCTCGTTTCAGTCGTTCATCGTCCATAACCCAGCCTTTGATGGTGTAATCCTTAGCAATCTGATTTACCCATTTACGAAACTGCACCGCACGCTCAGAATTGACCTTAAAACCAACTGCAATGATCATCTCTAAGGAATAGTGATTTGTGCTGTAGCTTTTTCCGTCAGTGGCAGTTATCCGAAATTTTCGGATAACTGAATCCTCTTGTAATTCGCTATCACTAAAGATTTTTTTTACATGATAATTTATGGTGCGAACATCCACATCGTACAACGTGGCCATCATCTTCTGCGTCAGCCATATATTCTCATCCTCATAGCGCATTTCAATGCTGTCCTGTTGGTCGCCCACAGAGGCAACATAGGTCAAATATTCCGCCGCGCTGGAACGGATGGTGATCTCTTCTTTTTTCTTTTTCACTGGAATCCCCCCTGAACGCTTGTCACCGTCCCGAAACCGGCCGCTGTCTATGAATTACCCATTTTTGCTTTTGTATTTTGGAATTTGTCCAAAAGCCTTTTAACGATAGATCGGAGCTATCGTTAAAAAGTGTACTATCTTACAAACTGGAAGTTGTAATCCGCTTTACAGGTGATCATTTGGATCATTCTTTCTATATACTAACCAACTTATCAGCCAGCTATCTGTCAGCAGATATGCGATAAAACTCTTCTTTATTGCACTCTTTTCTCTTTCTGTTTTGTATCTCATTGTGTATCTCATTGCTTTTGAAACAAAATACACTGTTGCAGCCAAAATGATTATCAAAATGGCAATTGATATAAAAGATTGTTTCACTTGGTGTTCACCTCCATCCCAGATAACTTCCGATTTTTCATAACACGTATCACTTCGCCAAGTTGCGCAATACGATTATCATTTACAGCATACCCCTGCAATATGTATTTTTTTAGAACTGAATTTGCCCATCTTCTGAATTCAACGCCTCGTTTAGATTTAACGCGATATCCGACGGAAATGATAACATCTAAATTATAGTATTCAGTCATATGTGTCTGTGTTTTTCCTTCTATTGCACCATGCTCGCTATCTTGTTCCTCCGATATGCAACTCCATATCCGTACAATTCCAAGTGCCTATCGGCATTTTGTACTCGCTCTCGGCATACGCCGTAAATCCTGCCGCTTCATAGCAGCGTCTTGCGCTCTCGTTATTTTCAAACACAGCCAGCTCAATCCTTGCGGCGTTGAGTTGTTCTTTTGCATACTCTATTACAAGCCGAATCAGTTCTTTTCCGAGTCCATTTCCTCTTGTAGCCGGATTGATTATCACAAAACAAAACCGAACGGCACTTTCATCCTCTTCTCGCGGATAGCGTATGATGAGATGCCCTACGACATCGCCATCAGCATCTATTGCTGTTAGTGGATAAAAACGCCCATTTTCAATCCGAGGCATATAGTTTTCGATTATGTCATCCCCCGTAAGTGGAAACTTATTAAAACTGTCGGCAGACCATTTGTATAATTCTTCCTCTGTTTGAATCCAACCGGCTATAATCGGAGCATCTTCTTTTTTGAAATTTCTTAGTTCCATTTGTTTTAAGCCCTCTTTGAAAATCAGTGTTTCTAAGAATTGTTTGTCTCTTTTTTTTATCCGATCACACAGGTTAAGGCCAGATTCATCACCAGATCCGCATCATTGTACTCTTCTTTGGTTAGCCAAGCTACAGCTAACGAAGTGATCTTTGATTGGTATTTCTTCTTCTCGTCAAATTGATTTGGATCAGAAACTATACAATATCCGAAGCCTTTCGAAGTGCATTCTTTGAGTTGGAAGCAGCAATCATCCAGATCCCACTCATATGGATCATACGCACAGAGTCCCATAATCTGTTCCTCATTTTCACAAGAATACAATAATGAACGCTCGTCGCCGTCATTATATTCAAGAAGATCTTTATCAAATCCACAGAATATCTCATCCCCGACCTTCAGCTGCGAAAGGTCAATATCAATGATATGTAGCGTTACCGTAGGGGTTAAAGCACCTTCCTCCGGATCGTCATATGTTTTTATGCAGTACCTAAAAGGAACATTCTTTCCATTTATCCAAACTTTTATACTGCCAAACGGTGTCTCCAACTCATCAATTACCTTGTGCGGCTTATTGAAAAAAATATCCGATCTAATTGTCTCCGGGTGAAAAATCTCACCGCAATTATCGCAATACACATCAAACTTCCATGATTGTATCTTTCCATTCGCAATATCATGCGTGCATCGGCATATAACCGATCCTATATGACATTTCGGACATTCACAAATAAGAGTGGTCTCTCCGTCCCCCCTATTTGTATGGAACCTTTCCAAGATTGACAGCAGAAATTCTTTTTCTTTTTCTATAGAATTTGTATACATAGTTTCTTCTGTCCTTTTTTATCATAGTGTGATTTGGGCTATAAAATACCTTGCGATATGTCGGCTGTTTCCGGTTTCGTAAAAGCAAAAACGTATGTAGTACATCTCCGTTCTGGCTATACTGCTCTTCAAAATCAGGTCTTCTATTACTCTGAAGAGCGCATGTCTTCGTCCTGAAACCTGCCGCTCGGCTTTTTGCATTTGAGTTTGGAAACATGTCCACGAACCCTTTAGCGATAGGTTGGAGTTATCGTTAAAAAGTGTAATGTCTTGCAACCGAAAGTTAGGGACTATGAAAATTTCTCTCTTTTTTACATCTCACTTAGAGATAATTGCTCGAAATATTAACTAGTAGATTTGTCAACGCTCTATATTTCTATATACATGTTTTGAAGTAATTTTTTAAATTCTTCTAAATTTGACTTCCATCCCTGACTTGAACACCACACTCCAGCACTGTTCCAGTACCGCAAATAACTCAAGCAGGTTCGTAATACCGGGAAACTGAGCTGCCGGATTCTTATCGCTCATAGCCCCAACCTCACTTATCTGCCTGATTGTAGATACCTGCAAACACAGGAAGTCCCGTATTCGTATTCATAATTGCATACACAAAAGGTCTGTCCAGGCACACAGTCTTGAAGTCCATGCTCGGTGCACATCCCGCTACAACATAAGCCATTGTCACGGTTGCAGCTTTAGTACCTTTCCGGTCCACCTCTATGTGCGCTTTATGGATAATGGAATTCACCTTCAGCCATTCTTTTGACATAGGGGAGAAATCTGCTTCCGGTGTAAACAGCGTGCTTATGCCGAATTCTTTACAAAGACCTGTCAGGTCTTCTCCGAAATCATATTTGAATTCAGGCACGGTAACATAAACCGTTCCATAGGTTGCCTCATTAAACAGTTTTGAAAAATCGACCTGCTTAACCGCTCGGAGTAGGAAGGACGCGCTTTTCTTCTTCTTCGGAAGCAATGCCATAAAAGCATAGTCCTCGTCTTTGTATGGCTTGATAAAACCGGTAAAGAAATCATCCTCGATATAAGTGTCCTCGGAACTTTCCAGCATTTGGACTTCGCTTACCGTTCCGTCTGCATTATTGAATTCGCCTTCATGAATATCCTCATCTTCATACTGCTCCATCCACTCCGCTTCAAAAGCAATGGCATTCATCAGGCAGGTCAGCATTTGGTTCATAGAATCACTGACTGCTTCCTTAATCATGCCCTTGGTCTTCTCATTCACCCATGCATTGACATCTCTCACGATATTGTTGGATGAAAAGAGCTTGCCATCATAGTTCGCTTTTAAGCGTTCCTCATAACCATCTGTAATTGATGCAACAATACTCTTTTTCACACATATAGCATTTGACGACATCAAAGAGCCGCTGCTGGCAGATGTTTCCCGAATTTCTTTCAATACATCCAGACAATCCTCATATGATGAGCCATCGCAAAGAACCCGTACGATTTCATCCCTGGTTTTGCCGTCCACGGCATCCGCCGCTATCCCTAAAAGCATGATTACAGACATCGGGGATAGAACAATGTTTTCGCCCTTCTTCGTCTTCAAAAGACTCTCCAGCAACTTCCCGGTTATCTCATTGTATTTTCCGGCATATTCTTTAATCTCCATCCTGCACCTCCAGACTGGAATCCATCCCTTCAATAATTTCAAACAGCTCTTTGTTTATCACAAACGGTTCCGAAAAAGCGTTGATTACGATACCGGCAACATTCTTTTCATTATTTCGTGCCAGGTTAGCTGCCTCAAGGAAATGCCGCTGTATCTTGGAGAAGTTATTACCATATTCCCCCATTTCTTCCGCTGTCGTAAATACCGGGAAGAAAAAATTATCGCCGTTCTGCAGGATATCCGGAACCATACGGATATTGTCCTGATTGCTTAACTCTGTGCCGACAATGGAATCCAGATCTCCTTTTTCCTGTGCTTCCATCACAATCTTCGTCCATGCTTCATAATCGGCATCACTCATGATCATGTTGCAGGGAACCCAAACCCAGCTGTCACGCAGGATCTTCAAAAGCTTGATTATGTTAAGCTGAGTGCGATTCCTGTTGCAGATTTCCGTTGCCCTTTTCAAGAAGGAACCATCTTCGAGAAGTTCCGCCGTGATCGGATCATCCGGCACAGAGTATTCAACGTCACCATCAGCCTTGAAGATCATCTCAATCAATTCCTTCGCCAGCATAAACGACTGTCCCCAGGGATTGATGATAAATCCTTCTGTTTCCGATTCCAGACAGAACTTCATGGTACTGTCTATGAAATTGGATATAACCCTGCTCGGTGCCCCCTTCTCAAACTCAGCTTGTGATGTAAATGCCGCATTCCACAGCTTGCCACCCTTGGTCTGAATAGCCTGGAAGGAAAATCTGTTTTCATCTTCTTCGACAACAAGCACAGGAAAGATGAAATGTCCATCGGCGTGCATCCTCTGTCTGATCGAATCAAGCACAGCAATCAAATTATCCTTGCTTCCATCTACGTAGTATCTGTCAATAGCTTCTTCAATCAGCTCATTCCCATCAAGGAACATGTCATGAAACGGCGGATTCTTTTCATCCATCTTCTGTTCAAAAGCATCAAGCACCTTAATCATGTCCTCCGGAAGTCTTTTCCGGCATTCTTCCTTCATTTCTTCCGGCACTCCGTAGAACGCTTCTGCTATCGCTCCGGCGATACAAGTCAGCGTATCACAGTCACCGCCAAGAGACACCGCTGTCCGGATTACGTCCTCGAAATCATTTCCTTCCAGGAATGCCGTGATTGCTTCAGGAACTGTTTCCTGACAACTCTCCACATGATGATAAGTCGGACGAATCTCATCGCAGGTTCTGGAAAGTTCATAGCCAAATTCCTGAATGATATAAGCCTTGATCTCATCCTTGCTTGCACCGTTTCTTGCAAGGAAAATCGCACTGGCCGTTGCCTCAGCACCTTTGATACCTTCCGGATGATTATGTGTTACTTCTGCGGTCAGCTTTGCATATCTTCTGGTCTCTTCTATCGTATCATACAACCAGCCGACAGAGGAAACTCTCATTGCAGAACCGTTTCCCCAGCTGCCATAAGGTTTCGGCTGCCAATGCGTAAACAGCCAGTCTATGAACCTCCCGCCATAACCGGCATCCGGGTAGTTTCTTCCCCATATCCGCATAGCTTTGGATACTGCATGATGTACAGTATCGTCATCAGCACCATCTTCAAGACTCATAAGAGCCTCTGCCACCGCTATTGTCATAACCGAATCATCCGTAAACTGTGAGCCTCTGCTAAAGAGCGGAAAATCCTTAGTCTTATTACCCCTATCAAACTCATATGGTGCACCGATCATGTCACCTAAAATTGCTCCATGCATATTCTGCATCCTCCCTTGCTCTCTTGATAGTGCAAGTATATCGAAAAAGAAAAACGGAATGGTCGTTTGCTGCGCGACAAATTCCACTCCGCTAAAATCACTCACCCAAGATCGGTTGACCGTATTTGAACAGGGCAGCGTTTATCTCATGAATGTCATACACCTTATTCGTAATGAAATATGTGATCGCAAAAGCCACCGCAGTCTTTTTCTTTGGCTTATAACCTTCTTTGCAACGGATCCGTGAAAACACCTTGCGGTCAATGTTGGCCTTCTTATAGACCGTTCCATCATCCATGCCGCTCTCATCGATCAGCTGAAAGAGTCTTTGCTGGAATGTATCTCCGGTGCTTCCCAAAACCTCATCAAGGCTCTTTCCTGAAACATCCGGGAATGCCGGCATGGCATCAGCAAATACGCCGCCGCTGTCTGCCAGAGCTCTTCAGTACCATGCTCATCAATGTTTTCTTCTATATCACCGACAAGCTTCCCTGACAGTTAAGCTCCGCCGCCTTGGCAAGTGCCTTCTCATAGCAGGAATGAAGGATATCCCGCTCACCGTGCTTGCCATCCACCCACGCAGGCCCGACTGTATGGATCACGTATTTTGCATCCACATGAAAAGCATCTGGATGAGCGACCTGACCAGGCGCGATATCCCCCATCTTCTGCCGCTCTTTTAACAACAGCTTCTCACCGGCAGCTTTATAAATCGCACGATCTGTGCCGCTGCCGATAACAGGCTTCGGATTCGCCGTATTCACGATCGCATCCGCTTTTGCTTTGGTTATATCATTTCGGATAATCTGAAACGGCATCCGTAATCACCTCTCCAACTAATCAAAAATAAAGCTTGTTATCCTTTCTCCGGCCTTATCGGTAGCCTTCTGGATATCTTCCTTCTTCCAATATGGTTTATGATTTCCCTTGTATTCATCAATCAAAGCAGACGCTATCGGGTACTTGCTGTCAATGTACCCCGTCTTGTTACCCAGAATGGTAGAGACCTTTGTGCTGAACCACTCGTTCCCTATAGCTCTATTGATCTTAATTTCAAGAAGTATCTTATTCCGCCGATTGTAACATCAAGTTGAACATGCAAATTGAATAGTCCATAGAGCTTCTCTTTGGTAGAATGTATGCGAACAAACACCGTCCGGAACGAGATCAAACGGGGCACCGTTTCTCTATATCAAGGCAATGTATTCCGTTATAAGGCAAGCGCCGGGCAGACTGCTATATTGCATCACAGCTTTCTATTAATTGCATTATAGATTTCGAGTTTTAATGCTTCATCCTCATCATAACTTCCGACCATAATGGCTTCCATTATTTTGTGCAATAGTTCCTTATCTATCTTACTGGCGGCTACATTTAGACTAATATTCTCCGTCTTTGATAGAAAGGTCTCAGCTATTGATAAATACCCGTTGAGTAAAAGGAACAGCGTAGACAGTGTAATCGCAAGTCGCTTGTTTCCATCAGCAAAACTATGAAACTGACATGTGCAGAAAAAAAGATGCGTCAACTTGTCTACAAACGTCGGATACCAATCATCATTTTGAATATTATAAAGAACGCTCTCTAATTTTTCAAAATCAAGTTCCTCTAAGGTTCCTCCACCACTGTACTGAATGGTTTTTTTGTGGGTAATCCTGGCTTGTTCGGGAGTTATGTAAATAAACCTATCCATTATTCACTCTCCTTCAAGCGCCTGAGTACATCTTGGTTCTCCGACATCAATTTTTCTAATTCATCTCCAGCAGCTCCGAGAAAACGTTCATATTCTTCCTTCTCAAGAGGTTTTATATATTCTTCCAGCTGATAGTGGAATGCGTCTCTCAACGCCATATCTCTACTTGCCATTTTAGTTCTTGCCTGAATAATAAGAGGCTTCCATAAAGGCAAAGACTCAAATGCTTTAAACAAATCAGACAATTCCCAATTGTTAAGCTTTCTTTCCAGTTTCTCCGATTGCTGTTTGATTAGCTCTGAAAGTCCACATTCATACGATGCAATAAGCGTAAGTATTTCTGAATAAAACGTATCCCTAACCCTATCTTTTGATGATAGTTTTAGAATTTGTTTATACTCTCTGGCTTTCTCACGGAATATACTTTGATAAATTTTATCTGTGTATATTCCGTATTTAGCATTACCCATATCGACATAATCTCGAAGAGCATCGGTAAATTCTTTTCTGTAATTCTCATTCTGAAGGAAGGCCCCAAGAAAATCGTTATCCCTTTGATTGATATATTTAGTAGCACCACCGGCTTTTTGATTGATGAAATCGATGACGATATCAAGCATTACTTGCCTTAAGCTCTTTGCTGTAGGGCTTTCTACCAACAACATTGCAAGATTCAGAAATGCTCTAAAATCAAAAATAGCTAACTGCGGTGTTCGGTTACTGATGTTCCCGACATTTATGTCGGGAACATTCTGTTCGCTAACACAAGCAAGAAATTCCTTCAATCTCTTGCCTTTTAATACCTCATATCCATTGCCTGAAATCTCTTTCTGATTTTCACTTACATATCTTTCTACGGTTCTAAGCTCTACTTCAAAGTATGTAGCAACCATGCTTTTCGTAAAGCACAGCTTATCTTCAAAATATATACCCTGGATACCTGTTTGTTTTTGAATCTCAGCAATAGCAAAATCGTTGTTTAGGATGTTCTGCCGATCAAGCCGGGATACTGTTAAGTCTTTATCCATTCAACTCACCTCTTTTTTTACATAGTGTTCCAATACCAAAGAAATACTCTATCAGTTTATCCAGCTGCGCCGCAATTAGCGAAAACTCTTTGTTAAGATCTAACGTCTTTGCCCCAATCTGATTACCGCCCAAATTAAGCATGACATCCGGTGTGATATCCTCATCCGTCTTTGCATACAGAAGGATTCCCGCCACGTTTCCGGTATTGCCTTTATCCTGATTCTTCACATAAGTGAAAATCTGGTAGACATTGTTGGAATGCAGGGTGTATTTATCGAATTGCTTCTGCAGCGTCCGGCCATAGTACTTTGCATCAATAATCAAAATCCTGTCCTCCAGACGCAGGAAGATATCTGTTTGCATGACCGGCAGGAACCGTATCATTGAGTCAGCATTATCACCAATCAGATCCCACTTCACCTGAGCCGCTTTTACTTCCGTCAGATACGAATGATGTTGACTGTAGTATTCCAGAATGAACTTCTCGTACAGTCTGGCCATATGTTCATCTGAGAAGGATGCCATCTTGTAATCGCCCTTCTCTGTCGTCTGGAGCATGCCATCGAGCACAAAATAACAGATGTTCATGAGCAGCTCGTAGTTTTTATTATTCCGTTGATAATGAAGCCTGCTCCACTGTATCCCGGATGGCTCTAGCAGATCAATCCTATCAAAGAATACGAGGATTTTCTTCAGCGGAGTCTTCCGATCGGTCTTGACACCGTCATCTCTAATCAGATAATGAAGTGTTGTCTTCAGTATCTGATTAAATAGATTGTTCTCGGATAACTCATCAAACTCACAGGCCAGTTTCTGCTTTCGCTGGATACGGTTTCGGATCGTCTCCGGCATGTCCAACTTGCCGCGCATCACGGAAAGCGTTTCATTCTTCGTGATGTATTCCCGATACAGTCCCTGCTTCAACTGCTGTGCTACGCCTTTCGACAGAATGGCAGCAAAAAGATCCTGTGCATTCTCAAACTTCTCCGAGGCCACCTCATCATAGTTAGACTGCTTCAGAATCCGGAATGCATAGGAAAGCATATAATAAATATTTTTTATAAATATGCTCTTATCTTTAGTCATCGAATACACCACGCAAATTCTTTTCCCAACGCTGTAGCTTAGTGGGCTCATCAAACCAGTACTCAGAAAGCATCGGTAAAATATCAAACTCGACCACGGAACGCATCCATTCGTCATCCACGCCCTTTTCTTCCCTTCCGCAGAAATAGCTATGTCCGATCTGGAATCCGCGCCCCAGGGATTTATCTTCAGCAATCTCCTTATTCAGCACTTTGATTTGATCAATCAGCGTATTGAATGTTTCATTTTCAAACGCTTTTTGGTAATTGGTGAAACCATCTGAATTAAAGCCCGGTTCCATCTCAAAGAAGCTGAATCTTCTCCGAAGCCATAATCAATCATCGCCAAGCTTCGGTCAGCCGTATTCATCATGCCAATAATATAAAGATTCTCCGGTACTGAGAACGGCATGCCGCTATAAGCAAGAGTGGCCTTGGTTCCGCGATAATCCTTCTCAATCAGCATAAGAAGCTCACCAAAAATCTTACTCATATTCCCGCGGTTAATCTCATCAATGATGAAGAAATATTCTTTGTCCGGGTGATTCGCCGCTATCTGGCAGAAACGATAGAATATCCCATCCGTCAGTTTGAAATCAGCTCCATCCGGGCGGTATCCCATGATGAAATCTTCATAAGAATAATTCTGATGGAACTGAACCATTTCTATCCTGGAATCGTCCACCTCTCCCATCATGGCATACGCTAGCTTTTTAGCTGTGAATGTCTTTCCGACACCCGGAGCACCTTGAAGGATGACATTCATTTTATTTCTCAGCAAAGCTGCCAAAACATCATAGCGCTCTTCCGGCATGTAAACTTTATTCAGAAAATCCTGTTTGGTATATTTCTGAATAACGGCATCTGTCTTTTGAAGAGGATTATCTTCGCGAACAATATCCATGATGAAATCAAACTCACCCTTTGTCAGTTTGAAGAGGCTTCCGTTCGGCTGTACAAAGAATTCCATTTTTGCAAGCTCTGGCGAATCCTTCAGGATTTGGTATTCTATCGGATTCGTGAGCCCTTCAACTTTCTTGAAGTAGATAGATTCACCATCGTTTTCCTGTGTGATGCGACCAATTGCGACTATCTTTTTAACAGGATTTGACTCGTATCCAATGACAATGTCTCCTACCTTTGCATCAAGGAAATTCTGGAATATACGTCGCTTGTTCCCATTATCATTGTAGAGAGTATAATTCTGCTCTTCGCCAATCTTAATATCCGCAAAGCTCCAGATCTTTGGATTTGCAGTCAGCCACCAGTATCCGTGACCATCCTCATTCTCTTCGGATTTGACATATAACTCCACACCGCTCAGATCAAACTGTTCCAGTGCCGTCGCAAGCTCACTTCTAAGCCTCCAGATATAACTGTCTTCATCTTCTTTGCCGGCATTCTTTCCGACATAGAGAATCGGCCACCAACTGGCATTACTGCTGTCCCTGTCCGGCGGCACTTCACAGCCTGTCTTTTCTGCCACACGTTTTGCCAGTGATAAAGATCCACTGTTATAAAAGTTCTTGCTCTCTCCATACTTCACAGAAAGCTGTGTGCAGGTAGCCTGTCCGCCATAGTCCTTCATCCGCTTCATAATCTGCAGACTGCCTAAGGTAAATACGGAAGTATCCTTCAGCAACTTGATCCAGTCATCCACAGATAATTCCGGAGAATAGTTTTTAGGGAACCATTCTTCCTTTTCTTGCTCAGCCTTACGTTCCTTCAGATAGTATCTTGTCAGATAGAAGCCTACGTCAATGGTAAGCGTCTTTAATTTGGGATCCGGATAGCAGGTGGAAACCATTGCCTTATGCATCATATCTGCCAGATCTACATCCTTCTTAATAGCTTCACAGATCTCATCATACATCTGATATCCGCCAATCAGGCTCTCGACAGAACCATTTCGCTTAGGCATATACTCCGATTCCAACTCTTTCGCTGCTGCCCGGAATAGTTCATACTTGTAGATATAATATTTATCCGGATACATGAGCCAAAGATAGGTACTGATGGCATTCGTATTCTGATAATGGTTCCTCCAAGTACCATCATCATACTTCGATCTCATCTCTTCAGATGTCGTCTTAAACGCATCCACCCTTGCAGCCAAATCCTGAGATTCATCGTACAGGTTCCGGAACATCGTCCTTGTGGCTTCATCATCCGCCTTTGCGAAATTCGTAATCATGCCGCGGGGATAAGCATAACCTGATGCCAGTAGATTAGACGTCTTATCCGTGGCAATCTTAAACATGTCGCCAAAGTTCTCCGCATCGATATTCCAGTGATCCTGGAAGTGCTTCACCGCTTCCCACTTATACTTTTCGTCATCCCAATGGCTTGGAAAGTACGCCTTGTATCCTTCCAATATAGGCTTCAATTTTTCTAAATCAATCATAGAGGCCTCCTCCAGTTTTCCTCCACACGTTCCGCCTGCTCATAAACAGGGTACCGGCTCAGCTCCTTGTCTCTTTGTATTGAGTTTGTTTTGCTATTTGCATTTTTCTTGACTAACTGTAAAAATAAAAATCCTCGATTTAGTCAACGACAATCTCTTAATTTTCAGCATTTCCGAGGGTTTTGTTGACTAATTTTTTATTCTCCTTGACTAATTTCTCCTTCATAAGTCGGTAACATCAACTATCACCGGTGGTTCATCGTTTTCATCCATCAACAGCATATTGATTCGAACTTCCTTTTCAAGCAGAAATCTCTTGTTATAAAACACATCCGCGTATTCCAAGACTCTGTTCATCTGAGCAACATCGAAAAAGGCACCAACGAAAGCTCCCACAACGAACGTGGATTTTCCGACCGCTTCTTTTGTCGCCTTTTTGCCTATTTGTTCAAAAACTCCTTTGAACAAATTCTCTTCCAGCCCTTTCTTTCCGGCTTTTTCAAGAGCGTTTTTTGCAGCTTTGTTTGCCAATGCCCGCATCTGACAAAGAAGCAGTGTTACGCCTCCACGACTGGCCATCTCTCCCCATGTCTTTTTGCTCATTTGCTTAACGGTTGTGATTTCCGTCATAACCATTATTTTCCCAATCAACTCTGTAATCTCATTCGCATCTTCGCTTTTCGGACTCAAGGCATTCATGAACACATCACTAGCTATGACAAGTTCCGATGGCTCATTCTTGATATCGTATCCATAATGTAAAGCAATCGATTGCACCGCCCTATAGAACAAGAAAGTGCTCAGCACGATATTGAATGGTAAACCGGCAAATCCAAATACACCGGTTGCACCGCCTTCTACCAAGGCTAGCATTCTGTCCTGTGTTTTATAACCGCTGACAATTTTTGAGATATCGTATCCTCTTGCCAAGCAAATGGCATCGATAGAATCGATTTCAACTCCTTGCGATGCTTCATTAATCCGCTTAATGATGGTGTTTTCTGCAACAGCCAGTTTTGCGGCCTCTTTTTCTAAAACACCAAAACCCTCAGCAACAACTTTCATGCACTGCTTAAAGAGTTCCTTTTCGGATATTTCATTCGTTGCCGCTTTTCCAACTTGCTTTACGCGCTGCGGAATTAATGTTGCCGCTTTGTCTTCAAGCTTTGACATTTTCCCCGGCTGCATCAGCTTGTCATAGCGTTCTGTAAGTTGCTTCAGCGATCTGTCTTCTTTTGCATCAATGATTGGTGATGGCAGTGATATGCTTTTGTTTTCCATCATCTATAATCACTCCTGTTCTTTTTTATCATAGTGCGGTTTGGGCTATAAAATGTCTTGCGATATGTCGCTGTTTCCGGTTTGGTAAAAACAAAAACGTATGTAGTACATCTCCGTTCATCCGCAAAAACATACATGCTTCGTGTTTCGTGCAATCTAGTGTAAATTTTCGGTTTGAACTATTTTTTCTAACGATACGCTTTTTAGATTTATTTATTGCTTTTCCAATTTTTGATAAAGAGTAATTTGTCTTTCGAAAGTTGTAATACTTTATGTTTATTTATAATTTGTGCCGCTTTCTCATCATAAGAACTCAATTTATCAATAGCAACGAATATTTGCTTTTCACTTCTACTATATATTGAAATAATGTTTTCCATTGCAACATTTTCAATGTTTTTTAACAATGGCAAATCATGAGCTACAGCCGGCAAACGGGTTAATTCCAGCAATGAAAGATCAAATGATATCAAGTTAGCAAAAGCTGTACCTGTTCCAGTATCCCCCGCAGTATTAAACGAATATTTACTTCCGTGAATATTCAGTGTCGGTGCTCTCCTTCCATCAACATATATTTCTTTATTTAGCTCGTACATTTTGACATTTATTTCATTACATATTTCATCTAATGCCTTTTCTTTTAATTCACTTAAATCATCATTAGCCTGTGATATAGTCCCCTCCAATTGTTTCTTCTTGGTATAGTATCCATTTTCATCATTAAGCTGTTTTATTTGTGCCACCAAATCAACCACTTCATCTACTGCTAATTTAGGTGCATCTTTTATGGACAATTTCTGTTCAATTTCCTTATCTATTTCTATTATCTGATTATTAATTTCCTCGCTTTTAGCTTTTAATTCCTTCTCTACTGCTACAAGTTCACTCTTTAATATTTTATTTATATTTTTATGGAAATCCTCCACCTTATTAACCTGTTCTACATTAAAATCTGGAAAATAATACACAAATTGTTCTAACTCAGCACTAATTTTCACAGGTTTATTTTTTATATTATTTTGTGTTCTTAGCAATCTACTTTGATATGAGTTTAATTTAATAGTAAGTTGGCTTTTCTCCCTCTTAAGTTTTAATATTTCTTGAGAAACCATTGATTCTAAATCAAGCGATGTTGTTACAATTTCCTTTTTTATTTTTTCTAATCGTACGCTTAATTCTTCAATCTTTTTTTCATTTTTATTAAATAAACTTTTTGTGTTGACATTCGGCAAAAAATTCTTTTTTGCTGCATCAACCAATGTAGTTTTGTCACTTTTTAATTTTTCTATTTGCTCCTCATATGCTTTTAATGATTTATATTTATCAAACAATTTTAAAAGAGCTAATATAGATTTAGGTGCTGTTTCTTTTTCAAAATACTGGATAGGTTTTCTTTCATTTAAATTTTCCTTCCCATAAATTCTGAAATATCTACCAACAATATTTCTAAATGTTAACGATTCTAATTGACAATCATACTTTTCTTGCAACCATGCGGTAAATTCTTCCGTTGTTACACTCTGTAAAATTTCAAATTTCTCATTACAAATAGATACAAATTTGTATTCATTTGTACTTCTAATAAAATAGTAATCCTTATTATCAAAATTAAAAATAAATCTGAAATCATGATGACCCAAATTATCTACTACATCATGATTTTTACTTATATAATCATCGCCTCCAAAAACAAAGTCAATAATCATAAGCATAGTTGATTTTCCTATCGAATTAGAAGCAATATCATCTCCTACAATGGCATTTAAACCCTCATGAAATACAATTTCTTTCTGCAAAAATATATTGCAGCTAATTTTTTTCAACATACTGTATCACCTGCAACCCCTCATTATATTTTATTTTGCCAAGAACATATAGAACGTCCAGAGCCAACATATATTCATTTAAATCTTCAAAATGAGTTTCCACTTGTTCGTATAACCCAATTACTGAAAAATCTGAATCACTAATCTTTTCTAGAATATAAACCGTTTTTGCCAGAATACAATCTTGAAAGCTTATTAGCTTATTCGGCAATATCATGAAAACACCTCACAATCTTGTATAAAATATGCAATCACAATTTCACAAGCCCTTCTTGAATATGACCCTGTCTTTTCATTAAGCCAATCTACTAAAGAAGCATATACGAATTCTTGGTTAGGATTAATTTGCATAGTTTTGCAATAAAATCCCTTTATTTGAGCCGCTAGGGTATCAAATTTATATGGTGTTACTTTGTCCATTTCAATAAATATCTTATGAATATAGTCAAAATAATCTACCACATCGTTTTTAATGGTACGTTTTATTGCAAAAGGTAAGGTGTCGTTGGCTTTTTCCTCTATCTTCAAAGATTCATAACTTAACCGTACCAAGTCTTCCTCTAAAGATTCATCATTTAATTTCTTTAATATTTCCTTTATTTCTTCCTCTATATTAAAAAGTGCATATGTATTTTTTAGCTGTGCATCTTGCAACAATTTCTTTTTAAGCCTTACCCACGAGCGATATTCTTCTATAGTTCGTGGCGTATCAAATTTTTTATGACATATTCTACAGACCGCTATGACATTAGCCAGACTATTAACGTCTTTACTCAAACGTTCCTCGTCTTTTAACAATTCGACTTCCTCTGGACGAGGATTCGCAGGATATATATGTGCCACTTCAAACATTTTAATAATTTGTCCATTCTTGGTATTAGTTAATGGCTTTCCACAAATTGGACATCGCCCATCGACCTCATTAAATAATACCATTTTTTCATTATCACTAAAAATCCTTCGATTATCTCCCATGTTTACCACCTACATTTATAAAATCGTTACTATATTTACTCTTACCATATAGAATGGTAAATGTCGTTTTATAAATTTATAACTATGCACTAAAAATTAGCTGCATGCGCCAAAATATTTCAATGCATCCTTTATCGCTTCCACTTTCTCCGCTGTCGGATGCTTCCTCAGCTGTTTCAATTCTTCTACCGCATTAGGAGCATCATACATCGGAAATCCCAAATTTCGCTTTACATCTGCGATATATGCGGTATGTACCTTGAAGCCGTATTTTGCTTCTATGTACTCCTTTATCATTTTGTAGGTCACTCGTTCCTTGGGCTTGTATTCTTCGGCTCTTTTAGCGATATTATCAAGCGGAACTTTTCCCTCACCAAACTCAACTTTTACGTTGATATGTCCGTCTGACTTTTTGTGGGAAAGCAGTACTACCGTCTCCACATGAAAAGGATGGATACTTTGAATGCCAAAACGATCCTTACCTGGTAATATGAACTTATCTTATCCATTTTTGTGCATTTTTTCGTTATCGGGAACTTGTCCACCTTACAACATATTTTTGATGACTGTGGCACCTATGTTCTTGCCATCACGATAATCACTGCCACTTTTCGCAATAGTAGTTTTATAACGCCCATCACCGTAATATGTGAGACGATAACACTTCCCTTCTTCAGTTACTATGAATCCCAGATTTATCAGAAACTTCCTTGTTGTTCCCGGCATGTTTTGTAGTCTCTCAATATTGCTTTAACTTCAGATGCTTTCTTATCAAAAGCCCTTTCATAGCCATTCTTCTGAACAATATCATTTAGGACATCATGTCGTCTGGTCTGGTTCGGAATATTTTTCATTACGGATCTTTGTTTTTTCAGTTGTTCAACTTGATTTTACAATCTATCTTACAAAAATAAAGTTCTTTACTCATTTTTATCATTCTCAGTTTCGTTGCTTTTTTGAATAACCTCTGTAACCGACTGAACAATGTATTCAAGATTGTACAGGAGCCGGAAAGCAGCATGTCTCTACGAGTCACAAATTAATAACATTGATAACTATACGAGCTGCCAGTGTTGGAAAACATACCTATTCTTGTTCCTTCTGTTTCCTTTTCTTAAGTTTTTCCACTGCCCTCTTTCGTTGCTCTTTATAATGACTAATCAGCTGTGAATTGTTACAATCCGCTTTAGTGAATCTCTCAATTGCTTCATCTAGAATAACAATTTCATTATCAACATCTTTCAACTTCCTGTATGCCATAGCATATGAATTGTATAAGGCTGGTGCAAAATAGCCATTGTATCGCGCCTGATCAAACAATTCAATTGCAGTCTCAACGTTTCCTACTTTTCTTTCTGCATCACCCTTTTCCCAAAGCGGATGTCCAGCATCGAAACCTCTTTCCCAGTTGTGAAGGTTCTTAATCTCTGAAAGAGGTGCTCTATTGTTTACCGCATTGGTACTGATTAATTCATCTGTATCAAGACTTGGTTTACCATATAATTCTACCAGTTTCTTCCATACATCTACTAGATGGTATGCTGGGATTTGTCGCCCTATTCTTACTTGAGCACTTTGTTCACTTATTTCATAATTCAGCACATAGTCATCAAACGGATATATCCATGCAGAAACTGACTTTGCATATCTGGTCTTAAGGATCTTGCTTCCATGTTTTGTCAGCATAGCAAGAACACCATCGTAATACTTTTCATAATCATCGCCATACACGATTTCTATTAAATCAGGCCCTATCCTTCTATCAAGGATGCAGGGACGCTTAAGAGCATCTAGTTCAACTTCATCGAATGGTCGCCATTTAGTTCCATAATAATGATCTTCAATTTCCGATGCATAAAATACTGGAGCTTTCTCAAACTGCAGAGGCGGTGTATTTGGAGCTCTTGAATAGCCGTTATCTCGTTTAGTAAAATGGGGAGTTATTATATTTGTAAGTCTGTCGTTAGTTTCATCAAGAATTCGCACCATCTCTTTAGTTTCAAGCTCAAGCGCTTCTTCTTCACTTAAATTCTGTGCTACAAACCTACAATCAGTATCATACAGACTTTTTATTTTTTCAGCTTCATGAGCATTCGTATGATACTCTTTGTATCTATCACCTCTGCCTTTTCCAACATAGAATATCTCACCTGTGTCTCTTATAAACCATTCATAAACATAAAAATCTTGTAGGGGACTACCTGTTGAACTTCCAACATACTCACTTCCAAATGTAATCTTTCCTAGATTTTCAATTAGAATGCTATTACCTTCGTGCTTTATCTCAATATCAACAGCTTCTTTTCTCGTATCTTTCCTAAGTGACTTACGTAACAAACCCATAATAATAACCTCTACAACAATATATTTTTTCTCTTATCATATATCTTATTCTAGGATTTACGCATCCACACAACATAGATATTCCATCCCATAAACAAAAAGTGCACTACGGAAGTTCGAGCGTAGTTTTTTCATATCTTATCGTCAAATAGCACGCCTGACCGTTTCCTTGTCATTTCTCTTTGCTTTTTAACTGACGCATCATCGCAATGTAGAACGCATATCTCAATACGCCGCTGCCAATCACTCTTCGCCTCCAACTCGGACTCTTGGGCGATCCTTGCGCGCTACGTCACAACGTGACAAGAGTTGGTATTTCGAAAATGTCAAAATATTCCTTACTTGCCAATGAAAATCCCCCCCATACTGTTAATACCACATTTGCATTCCTTTTTCTGGAATTTCACCTTCACGGAGATGTTTTATTATTTCTCTAATCGCATGATCACCATACAAGATATCATGCTCTGGTTCAGTTACTAAACTCAAAAAGTCCGTCTCGCCGTTCTCGCGCTTCATTTGGTTTATTGACTCTATAAGTTCATTTATCTCACCAGCAGGAATTTCTCGTTTCCAATCATCTTCTGCTAATTCTGTAAGCTCGATTTCTTCCTTGAGTCGATTGACAATAATAGTACCCGGACGTTTTTCTTCATTTCCGTCGGGATAATACCAATAGACAAGTTTTTCTTCACATTTCTCTATTAATTTGAAAGTAACCATCTTATTACTCCCTATATAAACAAGAATTATTCTACACTCTTATTCAAATCCTGATTTATATGTACAGTTTGTTTTCCTTTCTGCCGGAACAGACTTTCTTCATTTTTCGTCCGGCGATAAAGCTGACCAACTTGCTGCACTTTCTTGCTTTCTTCGGACAGATTGCAACGCAGTGCATACAAGAAATACATTTAGCCTTATCGGTCATTTTCGGATTGTCCAAAGGAATGGCCCCCGTCGGGCATTCTTTTGCGCACAGACCGCAGGATGTGCATTTTCCGTTAGCCACAGGCTTGAACGGAACACCACCGTATTCTCGATATGGTTTTTTTCCGGGGAATTGCGGTATCCTTTGTGTTTCGCTGCTTTGCATGATTTTGGCGGCAAATCCCAATAATTCCTTTTCGTCCTGCCGATCCGGGCGCCCGGTTCCGAATTGGTGCATCAAGGAATGCTCTGCAACAGCCTCCATTCCTGCGATACATACAAAGCCCGATGCTTCCAGAACACCCTGCAGTTCTAATAAGGTGTCGTCAATCGCACGGTTTCCAAACACCGCCGCAAGAATTGCCTTCGTACCGTCTGCTTTTACATTTCGGAACATATCCGCTACGACCGACGGAATGCGTCCGCCGTAAGACGGTACAGCAACCAAACACAGATCCTCTTTTTCAAATTTCACCTTCATCAGTTTATCCGGTTCTTTGATTAGGTCGATTTCTTCAAATTCCGGATTTGTCCCTTTTGCAACAATATCTGCTACTTTCTTTGTACCCCCGGTTGGGCTGAAAAATATGTTATAGAATTTCATAGCACTCCTCTATTTTCTTTTGCAAGCTGTATTATTCTATCTGCAACATTCATCCAAATCACCGTCTTTAAACAGTAGTTTGACTTTTATGCCCTTAATTGCAGTGCTTTAGGGCGTAAAAGTCAATTCAACCCATCTAAATATAGTGTTTTTCCCATCATCCGCAGTGTAGGCAAATTTTGCCCAAACTGAGTCCCGCTGTAATTCACCTTCAGACATATTATTCCGCTGTAACCGATTTATAGTAATTTCCAAAGTTCGCCAGTGCATCAATAATCGGCAGCAGTTTTTCTCCTAATTCCGTCAGGCTGTAATCAACTCTTGGCGGCATTTCCTGATAATCATGCCGATGTACAAGACCGTCATCCATCATCTGTCTTAGACTGTCAGTCAATACCTTCTGGGAAATGCCTTCCAAATCTCGCTGCAACTCATTGAATCTCCACGGGCGTACTCTCAAATTTCGTATAATCAGGAGCTTCCATTTGCCACCTACAAGTGCCACTGCTGTTGCCACCGGGCAAGCCGGAAGTTCGTCTTTTGTTTTCATGCAATTGTGCCTCCCAAAAACTGTGATTGCTCGCAAAAATTATAGCACATTCATTTTTGAATGTGTAGTTACAAAAAGGTGCGTACTTACCTTTGAATGCACAGCAAGTTATTATATAACTGCAAGAAAAACACAAAGCAAAAACGGAGGTATACACCATGGCAAATTACGCAAAAACAAACATTGGAAATGAAGGCAGAGTTGAACTTCATGATACACTTTCTCTCACCGGAGCAGAAATCAGTATCAACGATCTTCCGGCAGGAGCTAACGTTCCTTTCGTACACTCTCATAAGAACAATGAAGAAGTTTATGGCATCCTTTCCGGTAAAGGAAAAGTCATTATTGACGGAGAAGAAATTGCTCTCGCGGCAGGTGATTGGGTAAGAATCGCACCTGCTGCAAAACGTCAGTTCTTCGCGGCAGAAGATGAAGGAATTTCTTTTGTCTGTATTCAGACCAAAGAGAATTCTCTGGAAGGCTTTACAGCTGATGACGCTGTAGTATATTAATATTCCATCAAGACACAACAAGCTTCTCACCACAGGGTATTTACCCAATGGTGAGAAGCTTGGTTTTTAGATCCAAAGACGAATTGGTAATATGACAAAGCACCGATCAACTTGTGACCGATGCTTAAACATCCAGTTTTTTAAGAATTTCATCCATATTTCGTTTGCTATATACAATACGGGTGAATTGAAGAAGTAAGTTCCAGTTCAGCAAAAAATTTTCAGCTTTGCAAAA